>Ga0194131_10000206_pt1 | contig 95767 bp, 71 predicted proteins | sample TA2KigO120mmetaG_FD_148631 | JGI IMG/M metagenome (GOLD analysis project Ga0194131, IMG submission 148631) | Freshwater microbial communities from Lake Tanganyika, Tanzania - TA2015053 Kigoma Offshore 120m | ecosystem: Environmental > Aquatic > Freshwater > Lake | place: Tanzania: Lake... | reverse complement strand
AACCGAAGGGGTTATCGCTTTATGGCCAAGCTTCATTTCGGAACCGGGCCGCGTAAGACGAATCACCGTCCCTTCTTCCTGGCGAACTTCAATGGTCTCGTTCGAGAACGAACCAAGCCATCGCTTGGAGGCGTTGGCCGCGCTCACCCAATGGAGCAATTGCAAGACAAGCCTCGTTGATCAAGTCGCGCGCCATCTGTCGGCTGCGGTCCACGCCGATCAGGCCAGGGTACGTCAGTTTGCCGAGACCCGCGTCCTTGCCGACTCCTTTGCCGAGCTTGTCCTCTAAACCGGTCACATCGAGCACGTCGTCGGCAATCTGAAAGGCCAAACCGATGCAGGTGCCGTAGTGATCGAGCATGCCGAGCGTCGCGACATCAGCTTGCGCGATGCGTCCCCCCATCGTCAGAGCCGAACGGATAAGTCGGCCGGTCTTCCGCCGATGAATCGACTGGAGGTGTTCGAACATTTTCGTGCCGCGATCGGTTTGGCTTTCGGCTTCGAGGTCCGCCACTTGACCACCGACCATTCCGCAGGCTCCGGCCGCGAACGCGAGGTCCGCGCAGCAGGCCGCTGCGACCGCAGTTGGACGGACGTCACGAGCGGTGACCTCGAACGCCAACGTCAGCAGTGCATCTCCCGCCAGAATTGCCAGTGCTTCACCGAAGACTTTGTGATTGGTCAGTCGACGCCGGCGGTAGTCATCGTCATCCATCGCTGGCAGGTCGTCGTGAATCAGCGAGTAGGTGTGAATCATCTCGAGGGCACACGCCGCTGGCACAGCCGCGTCGGAGTTGCCGCCACACGCCTCGCAAGCCATCAGCACTAACACCGGTCGCAAACGCTTGCCGCCGGCGAGCAGGCTGTACGACATCGCCTCGCGCAACCGTGGCGGACACTCGCCGCCGAGTCCACCGTCGGTCGTGAGGTACTTCGCCAATGCCTGCTCGACTTGCGTCTTCCAGCCGGACCATGACGCTTGCAATGAATCGGCACTGTCAGACATGAGGCAGACCTTTGTCGCCGCGTTTCGCCAGAACACGGGCAGCGAACCCAAGCCGGCGTTCTGGCGAAACGCGGCTACGAATTGTGACGTACTATTTGTCCGATTTCAGTTTGAACTTTACGTTGACCTTGCCCTTGTTGTCGGCCAACCGATTCCAAGCCTCTTCGCAGCGCAAGAAGAGCTGGCCTTCCCCGGGGGCGACAAAGACTCCGTCGGCGGGGATCGCGAATGGCTCGCTTAGTTCGTAATCGTTGAACAGCACTCCGACCAGTTGACCGGGTTTGAACCGGGACTCATAGTGCATGACGCTCGGTAATTCTTCGAGAGCCTCGGTTGCACTTTTGGATGCTCGCTTTGGTGTTGCGGCCTTGGAAGATTTTCCCGGCTTCTCGAGATCCGGCTTCGAAGCGGGCAACTCGGCACCGAACGGAGTGAATTCCGGGCCATCGGCCGACAGACTCCAAGTTCCTTCGGCGGAGATTTCGATCTCGTCGCCCGCTTTGACCTGTAATCGCGACGCTTGCCATCCGCGTTTGGCCTCGACAACACAAGTGACGGGCAATGCTGCTGTCACGGAGCGGAATTTCGTCTTCCAGTCCCAGGCGGTCAGCGTAACTTCGTAGCCCAGATCGAAGTTTTGCAGAAAGAACAAATACTCGAACGCAATCTCTTGAGACATCGAACCGTAAACGCGTTCGAACGTGGCGTCAGGTTGATCGGCCAGGATGCCCAGTCCCAGAGGACGGAATCGGTCAAAGTAATTCGGATTGTTCGCGAGCAGATGACAGAGCGCCCAACGCCAAGCATAGTTCTGCCATGAGTCGCCGGTCTGGTCGCGACCGTTGACAATCGCTCGAAGCGGCTTGGGTGGGACACTCCGCAAATACTTCACATTTTGGGGCAGGCAATGCACGCGAGACTCTCCCTCGCGCCAGCAGTGTCCCATCTCGGCCATCCCTTCGGCGTACCACGTTGGCCCCGCTCGGCCAAATGTCTGATGACAGTAGGCGTGGACCGCCTCGTGCTGCGGAACGCCTCGATCGGCGATCGCGTACACTCGCGACTTGGCGGCCAGCAACTGGCCCGTCTGTCGATTCACCGAACCGCGCGTGATCGTGAGTCCCGCCCGTTGCTCAATTGATTCACGACCAGGAGGCTCCAGCGAATCGGGAGGCCAGACCTCCAGATCACGCACCACGAACATCTCGATGGTCTGTTTGTTTGGCCTGCCCCAATACTTCGAAATCAACGCCAGCATAGTCTCCAATCGCTTGAGCAATTCATTGGCTTCCTCAGCGGGCAAGTCGGTATGCACCAGAAAATTCGCCGAACGATAGTCTCGTGGCCCACTCGACGGAGCGGAGTCCACCTTCTTGCCCTTTTCTTTGGCGTTCGACTTGGCGGACGTTTGACCTGACACAAAATCCGGCAAGGCGAGAATAGCCAAGACCGACAGAACCATCGCCAAGAGTTGACGAGCCGTCGCCGTTCGTGACCAGTTGTTGAATGGTGATGGGTTGATGCTCATTACTCTCAGCTTTCCGCGCAGCGACGGAGTTGTCGCGGGATACCAGAGTCGCGGGCCTTTCAACAGTTTGCAACGTCAATAGAATCCGGCCCACCGACAAGTTGAATTTCCCGCCAGAGGAGTTCCACCGAGTGTCCCCCGATTCGTTGCCGCGATTGATGTCGACCACCGCTGATATCGCCGAGTTGCGTCGCCGCGTCGCTGCGTCCCGGCATGCAGGCCAGCTTATCGGCTGCGTGCCAACGATGGGCGCGCTGCACGCCGGACACGTCAGTTTGATGCAACAAGCTCGTGCGGAATGTGACTTCGTCATTGCCACGCTGTTCGTGAATCCGACTCAGTTTGGGCCGAAGGAAGACCTGCAAAAATATCCTCGGCCGTTTGAGCTGGACTGCGACAAGTGCCGCGCGGCGGGAGTTGATCTGCTGTTTCATCCCGACGCTTTAACGATGTATCCGGCTGGGTTCGCGACATTTGTCGAGGTCGACGAGCTGACTGCCTCTTGGGAGGGAGCTGTCCGGCCGACTCATTTTCGAGGTGTGACAACAGTCGTGGCGAAGCTGCTGAATTTGACTCAGCCGGACAAGGCGTACTTCGGTCAGAAGGATTTTCAGCAGCAAGCGATCATCCGTCGTATGTGCCGCGACCTCGACATGCCGACTCAGATCGTCACATGTCCCACGGTGCGTGACCCTGATGGATTGGCGCTAAGCAGTCGTAATGCCTACCTCAACCCCAGCGAACGAGCGTCGGGGCTGTCGCTGCATCGAGCGTTGTGCTTGGCTCGCGCGAAGGTGCGGGCAGGCGAGACAAACCTCGCGGCGATTCGTCTGGCCATGCGAGCGGAAATGGAACAGACTCCCGGCGTCGCCGCCGATTACGCGACGATCGCCGATCCAGACTCATTGGTCGAATTGAACGAACCGCAATCGCGCATGGTCGCGCTGGTGGCAGCTCGCGTGGGACCGACTCGGTTGATCGACAACTTGTTGATTCCCTGACCGCCAACGGAGTAGTTCATGCGGCCGATTTTGTTCCGCATTCCGCTCAATGAATCGATCGACCTGGGACCACTCGGCAAACTGCCGGTGTTCGGTATCGGGTTGCTGCTCGGCGTGTGGCTGGCGGTCGGATTATTCGTTTGGATTCGTTCACGTCGCGCTGGAAGCACTACGCCGTTGGCCGGCGACTTCGTGACCTTCGGTCTGGGCGGTGCAGCGATCGTGCTCGCACCGAGCATTGCCGCTCGATTCGGTCCGAATCCGGGGATTCCGATTTTTGGCTACGGGCTGATGATGTGCCTGGGCTTTGTCTCTGCAACTTTGTTGGCCGCGCGTCGAGCGACCAAAGTCGGCTTTCCTCCCGAGACAATTTGGGATCTGACGTTTTTGTTTCTGGTCTCCGGAGTCGGCGGAGCGAGACTGTTCTATTTAATCCAACATGGCGATCGAGTTTTTGCCAACTGCCGGTCCGCATTCGACTATTTGAAGGCCGCAGTCAATCTGCCGGACGGCGGCTTGGTGTTGTACGGTGGCTTGATTGCCGGAGCGGTTGTCTATTGGCGGTTCTGCCGCTCGCGAAAGTTGGAAGCCTGGAAACTCGGCGACCTGATCGTGCCGTCTGTGTTTTTGGGAATCGCGTTTGGGCGGCTCGGCTGTTTCTTTTACGGCTGTTGCTTCGGCGATCGATGTGAACTGCCGTGGGCGGTTGAGTTTCCAGTAGACAGCGTGCCCTTTAAAGCTCAGTTGCAGCGTGGATTCTTGCCGGACGATGCGGCGGCCAGTCTGCCGATTCATCCGACTCAGCTTTACAGCGTCATCGACGGGTTGCTGCTGTGTTTGTTGACACTGGCGTACTACCCGATTCGAACACGCGATGGTTCCGTCGTCACGCTCGCGTTGCTGACTTATCCCGTGACGCGGTTTTTCATCGAGCGTCTGCGTGGGGACGAAATGGGGCAGTTCGGGACGTCGCTGACGATCGCGCAGTGGATCAGTTTGGCGATGTTCGCAGGAGGAATCGGGCTGGCCACGATGCGTCCACCGCTGCTGAGACGGTCGCCGGGTTGATCGTCAGACGCGGAGTTGGCATCCTGCTCTGCGGAAATCCTCTATTCGCCAGTAGGATGCACGCCTCATCTTGGACGAACTTCGCGCCGAACGCAGTGACCAGGAATTGATCGCCGCCGCTCTGGCACGCGACACGTCGGCCTTTGGCGAGTTGGTCGCACGCTACCAGAACCGACTGTACGGCGCACTGGTCCACATGATCGGCTCGGCGGAAGACGCGAAAGACATCTCTCAAGAAGCCTTCGTGCTGGCGTTTCAAAAGCTGGCGACATTTCGCGGCGACTCCCAGTTCTACTCATGGTTATTCCGCATCGCGATGAACGCCTCAGTCAACTTTCGCCGCAAGAATCGTTCGCTGGGTGCGTCGATCGAAGCCACGAAAGAACGAATCGGGATCGAACCCACGGATTCGCGCCGCGATACGCAACCCGATCAACCGATGGAGCAGTCCGAACGGCAGCACATCGTCCGCGAGGCTCTGTCACAAATGACCGAAGAGTTCCGTATCCCGCTGGTCATGGCCGAGATGGAAGAAATGAAGTACGAGGAGATTGCCGACCTGCTGAAGTGTCCGATCGGCACGGTCCGCAGCCGCATCCACCGCGGCCGCGAGGAACTCCGCGAAAAACTGCGGCGGCTGCTGAAGGACGAAGAAGAGTTCTAGAAGCATTCATTCAACCTTGCGCGACGCGCCAGCGAGTGGCCCGAACGCCGACGAAACGACCACTCGCTGGCACGTCGTGCTGGTTCTGAAACGGTCGGTCGGTCGAACGCCGACGACCATGCAGACGGAAGACCACGCGTTGTCGTCCAGTCTACTTTCGTGTCGCGTCCAAATAGGACGCTCGCAACAGCAGTTGCATCTCAACAAACTGAATGCGCCGCAACAGCGAGATCTGCGTCCCCTCCCCCTCTCGCAGAGCCGATTCGCACCAATCGACGAAGGCGCACGCATTCCAAAACTTTGGAGTGCCGAGTTTTTCTCGCCAACGACGCGCGGACTGCGAGCCATCGGCCACGATCAACTCATCGGCGCGGCGAGCGAGTTCGGGAAACATCGGGTGTTGACCGACTCGACGAAACCAGTATTTCGAATTGCCGTAGTCAGGCTCCTGGCGATGCATGATCGCGTGCCAGTAATTGCCACAGCGATGACGACCTTGATCCTCGATCGACTGCGAGTGCCGATGACTTGTCTCCGCATCGCCATGCAACAACCACAATCCGGCGAGCACCGCCGTGGCGTCGACCGGAGACACGACTGTGCCACACACGTCGCTCAGCCTGGCCAGGCGCAGTTCATTGAACAGCCACTCCAACTCGCGGCGCGGCGGCGAAGACAACAAGTCCGGCAAGCCACGCTCATCGAGGTCCGCAGCCTGAGCCCTCGCTTGCGCGGAAGTCCACTCGAGAGGAACCGTCCGCACTTCCAGTCCGGAATGGCTTTTGGCAAGTTTCATCAGCGACCATTGCGGAAATGAGCTCGCGATGCTGCTGGGCATTTGCTCGGCAAGTCGCGACGGATCAAAGCCGCGCGGAAACGATTGACAGCAGGCAGCCGGCGGACGAATCGCCAAGGATGCCAAGCGATTTGGCAGCGCCGTCCAAACTTCCGCGAACAGCCGCGTGAACCAGTAGTCACCGAAAACAATGACGATCCCTGTCGAATCGTTCCGCTTGCGGAGGGTCTCATGGATGTCTTTCCGAGCGGAATCCGTCAACCGCGCTCCCGCCGGGACGGCCGCCAATGAACCGTCCAGGTCCACGCCTGCCCTGGGGACTTCTTCCTTGCCCGATGTCTGGTCCAACGGCATTTTTTGCCTCTCAGAAATGCTTATGAAAACTATTGGCCGATCCACCAAAAGTCGTGTTGACCGGTTTTTGGGTAAGTCATATTGTCCGCCCGCCTTGGACGGAACGAACAAGAACGAAACGTCTGAGACAACACAATTCACAATCGCCTCCCGGAAGTAGCCAGAGTCCTTCGCCCCCCTGGGACCAGCTGCTTCCGGGATTTTTCTTTGCAGGCCGACGCAACTGGCTTCGCTTTCGCTACCAGTACGACGCGTGAGCGAGTTGTCAATTGATCGATCACTCGCTGGCGCTTCGTGCTAATCCAGATCGGCCAACTGGCTCGATCCATCCGATTTCGCGATGACGACCAATCCGGTCTCCGTGACTTGAAATCCTCGCTGGCGATCGTGCTCCAGGTCGTAGCCAATCTCCATCCCTTCGGGGACTTGCACTCCTTTGTCGAGGATCGCTCGACGAACGCGAGCGTGACGGCCGATGGTCACGTTGCTCAGAAGGATCGACTCGCGGACGTCGGCATAGCTGTTGATCCGCACGTTAGGGGAGAGAACCGAACGCTCGACACGTCCACCCGACACGATGCAGCCCTGGCTGATCAGACTGTCGAGAGCGAGTCCCGCTCGCGGCTGATTTTCGTACATGTCGGCAAAGACGAATTTCGGCGGCGGCAACGGAGCGTGGTACGTACGGATCGGCCACGAGGTGTCGTACAAATTGAACGGCGGCTGAACCGCGATCAGGTCCATGTTCGCCTCGAACAGCGCTTCCAGCGTGCCGACGTCACGCCAGTACTGTGCCTGATTCGTGTCCCGGTCACGGAATGGAAACGCTCGCACGCGACGCGTCTGCACGACGGAGGGGATAATGTTCTTGCCGAAATCGTGGGCGCTGTTCTGATTGGTTTCGTCGTTGCAAAGCTGCTCGAACAGAAACTTCGTGTTGAAGACGTAAATCCCCATCGACGCCAAGCAGCGACTCGGATCGCCGGGAATCGGGTTGGGAGCGGCTGGCTTCTCACGGAAGTTGACGATCCTGCGATCCGAATCGATCTGCATCACGCCGAACTGATTGCCTTCTTTGAGATCCACCGGCAAGCAGCCGATCGTCAGATCCGCTCCCGATTCGATGTGATCGCGGAGCATCTCGGAATAATCCATCTTGTAGATGTGATCGCCGGAAAGGATCAGCACGTACTTCGAGTGGGTCTTCTCGATCGAGTAAATGTTCTGATAAACCGCGTTGGCCGTTCCGGAATACCACTGCTCGCCGATCCGCTGCTGGGGCGGCAGGATGTCGATGAATTCATCCAGTTCTCGACACAGAAACCGCCACGCCAAATTGATGTGCCGGTCGAGGCTGGCCGCCTTGTACTGGGTCAGCACCAGAATCCGTCGCAGCCCGCTGTTGACGCAGTTCGACAGCGTGAAATCAACGATGCGATAGCAGCCTCCAAAGGGAACCGCCGGCTTGGCGCGATCACGAGTCAGCGGCATCAGCCGCTCTCCCTTGCCTCCCGCCAGCAGTAACGTCACGACATCTCGCATCCGTAGCCCTTTTCCCGTGAGTGGCTCCAAGCGTTGCACGAGAATTATGGAGACTTCGTCCGCCGGAGCAATTCACTCACGGCTCGTTTGCCGACACCCGCGCCGTTCGCCTATTGTTCGCGCTGCGTAGGCCAGTCTTTCCAGGCTGACCTGAGCGCTTACCAAAACGTCGATTGCGCAGCCCTTCAGCCTGGAAAGGCTGACCCACGAGGAGTCTCCAGTGTCTGATCATCTCGAACATGTCGTCATCATCGGATCCGGCCCCGCCGGCTGGGCCGCTGCGATTTATGCCGCACGAGCCAGTCTCAACCCGCTCTGTATCGAAGGGGCGATGACGGAAGAGAACCGCATCAAGGGAACGTTGCCGAAAGGCCAGCTCGCGCTGACTAGCGAAGTCGAAAACTATCCCGGCTTCCCGGCCGGCAACTTGAACGAGTACCTCAAGACGGCGATCAGCGACGACCGCAAAATGATGCTCAACCCGGATGCCTCGCACGGCATCGACGGCCCGGACCTTGTCGAATTGATGCGGCAGCAAGCCACCAACTTCGGCACGCGAGTCATCACCGACGACGTCGTCAACATCGATTGCCGCCAGCATCCGTTCGTGTTGCAGACGCTCGAAGGCCAAACGATCCGAGCGTTGTCCGTCATCATCGCCACTGGTGCACGAGCCAATTACCTCGGCCTGGAAAGTGAAGACCGCTTCAAGAATCGCGGTGTCTCGGCCTGTGCCGTCTGCGATGGAGCGTTGCCGCGATTTCGCAACAAGCCGCTGGTTGTCGTCGGCGGCGGAGACAGCGCGATGGAAGAGGCCAGCTACCTCTCGAAGTTCGCCTCGAAGATTTTCCTTGTCCATCGCCGTGATGCCTTTCGAGCCAGCAAGATCATGGGGGAGCGAGTCCTCAAGAATCCGAAGATCGAAGTGAAATGGAACTCGACCGTCACCGAAGTCCTCGGCGACGATAAGGCCGGCGTCACCGGAGTCCGCCTGCAAAGCACGGTCGATTCGTCGCAGACCGAGCAACTCGATTGCTCCGGCTACTTCTGTGCGATCGGTCACACGCCAAATACCGACTTCTTAAAAGGCCAACTCAAACTGACCGACAAAAAATACATCGTCTGGACGACTCCGCAGCGCACCTACTCCAGCGTCGAAGGAGTCTTCGCGGCCGGTGACGTGGCTGACGATTATTACCGCCAAGCCATCACCGCCGCCGGTTCCGGCTGCCAAGCCGCTCTTGACGCCGAACGCTGGCTCGCCGCCAAGGGGTTTGAGTGAGGCTGTCAGTGGTCCGTAGTCCGTGGTTGCCACTTCACGGACCACTGATCACTCATCACTGCCAAAGGACATTGGGATGCTCACGAAAGAAGGCTGCCTGACTCGTTGCGCTCGACTGTGGAACGTCGTGCCCAAAGACGTCGAATGGCTGCTGATCGCCGATCCCCGGCACGTCAAATATCTCGCGAACTTTTGGATTCCGCCATTCAGCTTCTCCGGCGGCGAGCGGGCGTTGCTGCTGCTCGAACGAGATGGCAAAGCGACACTGCTCGGCGACAATTTTTCGTTGAAGTCGGGAGTCGGTGAGGCGTTCGTTGACGAAGAGGTGATCGAAAAGTGGTACGACCATCAGCACTCAGTGGCAAATCGCGATCACGTTTTGTTCCGCGCCTTGCTGCAAGTCGCCGGCAAGCTGCGTGGACGCAAGGGGGCCATCGAATCGGAATGGCTGCCAGTCGGAGCACGAGACGCGCTCGGAGTCGGTGACGCCGAGTTGGTTCCCGCCGCAGTTGGTTCTTTGATCCGAAACCTGCGTCGTCAAAAAGAACCGGACGAGATCGCGCTGATGGAACAGTGCATGCGGGCCACGGAAGCCGGCCAAGCGTGGGCTCGCGAAAATGTTCGCGCCGGGATGACCGAGTTGGACGTCTTTCGCGGCGTGCAATCGACCGCTCTCCAAGCGGCTGGCCGGGCCGGTTTGATCTACGGTGACTTTCGAGTCACCAGCGGCGCGTCCCCGAAAGCCGGTGGATTGCCAACTCAGCATGTCCTGCAAAACGGCGAGCTGTTCATCCTCGATTACTCGGTCGTGCTCGAAGGCTATCGCAGTGATTTTACGAACGTGATCGCGGTCGGCACTCCGTCGCTGGAGCAACGCGAAGTCTTCGCGGTCTGTCAGCGAGCGATGGCCGCTGCCGAAAAAACTTTGAGGGCGAGTGCTCGCGCGGCCGACGTGTATGCCGCCGCGAGCGCTCAATACAAGCCGTCGTCGTTTGTCGCGAAGGGCTATGACCACCTGACGCATCATGCCGGCCACGGCATTGGTCTCGCACACCCCGAACCGCCGATCCTCGTCCCGCAATCGGACGATGTGTTAGTGGCCGGGGACGTCGTGACGCTCGAACCGGGCCTGTACGTGGACGGCGTTGGCGGAGTTCGCATCGAACACAATTACCTCATCACCGAAACCGGCTACCGCCGACTCAGCCACCACACGATCGCGTTGGACTAATTGGAAGTGCGGTGTGTCAGCACCGCCGTGAATTTTTGGAGCAACGGAAAGCGGCGATGCCCTGCCGCACTCCAAAGGGGAAAACATGCTCGACCTGCAATTTGTCTGTGACAATCTTGAAGCCGTCGAAACGAACTGCCGCAATCGTGGAGTGGTTGTTGATCTCAGCCAGCTCACTTCGCTGAGGGAACTGCGCAGCAAGTTGATCGTCGAAGGAGACAACCTGCGGCGTGAGCAGAAAGAAGTCTCAGCTCAGATTCCGACGACGAAGGATGCAGAAGCCAAGCAAAAGCTGATTGCCAAGGGCAAAGAACTCCGCGAAGCGATCACGGCGAACGAGAAGCAAGTCGCCGATGTTGAACCGCAGCTTCGCGAGGTGATGAGCGGCATCCCGAACATGACGCATCCGGATGCTCCGACAGGCGGGGAAGCAGACAGCAAGTGCCTGCGGATCGTTGGTGAGATCAAAAAGTATGACTTCAAGCCGCTCGATCACGTCGCGCTGGCCGAGAAACACGACCTCATCGACCTGGAGGCCGGAGCACGAGTCACCGGGCACGGCTTTTACTTCTTGAAGAACGAGGCGGTACTGCTCGAACTGGCGTTGATTCAGTACGCAGTCGAAAAGTTGCGAGCGGCCGGGTTCACTCTGCACACGACGCCGGACCTCGCGCGGCATGAGGTGCTTGAAGGAACCGGCTACATGCCGCGTGGGCCGGAGACACAGATTTATTCCGTGAACAACAGCGACCTCGCGCTTGTCGCGACGGCCGAGATCACGCTCGGCGGCATGTTGAAGGATCAGATTCTCGACGTCGAAAAGCTGCCGCTGAAGGTCGCCGGCATCTCGCACTGCTTTCGGACCGAGGCCGGCGCTCACGGCAAGGCGACGAAAGGGATCTATCGCGTGCATCAATTCACGAAGGTCGAGATGTTCGGCTTCACCGCACCGGATGTCGCCGAATCCGACAAGTTTCACCAACTCATCCTGAGTATTGAGGAAGGCATCTTCCAAGGCTTGGGGATTCCGTACCGAGTGCTCGACATCGCCAGCGGCGACCTGGGCGGACCGGCGTATCGCAAGTTCGACCTCGAAGCCTGGATGCCCGGCCGCGGCGCAGCGGGCGAGTGGGGCGAAATCACCTCCGCCTCCAACTGCACCGACTTCCAATCCCGCCGCCTCGGCATCCGCTGCAAGCTGCCCGATCGCAAAGGCACCTTCTTCGTCCACACCCTCAACGGCACCGCCGTCGCGATCACGCGAGCCATGATCGCCCTGCTGGAAAATCACCAGCAAGCGGATGGCAGCATCGTCATCCCGGAAGTGTTGCGGAAATGGATGGGGATTGAGCGGATTGGATGATCGGCCAATGTGGCTTGGGCGGCATGTCGCGGCTTGAATTGGCGAACGACGTGGATTACGCGACGGTTGGTTCCCATTTTCCTGGCACAATGGTGGCCTCATCTTCGCCGGGCCACGGGGGCATAGTGATCGCGACGGCCATGAGTGGTTCGTCCCCGAGCGCGCGGAATTGGAAATGCGTCTTCAGCGGGATCGTGAGACAAATGCCCGGTTCCAGGGAGACGATCTCTTCGCGGTCTGCTTGCTTGCGCCACATTTCGCCTCGGCCGGACAGGCAGAACCAAATCTCCTCGACGGTTCGATGAGTCACCGCTTTCGACGTTTGACCGGGTGACAAGTCAAAGTGAGCCATCCCGCCGCTGCTCAGTCCGAGCAGAATGCGCACACCCGATCCATCCGGGGCGATCACATCGGGCTGAACGGGCAATCGCATGGTGCTGAACTCTGTCATTGAACCGGGCCTTTGTCTGAAAATAAGTTTCGTTTGAAAACCACAGGTCGCGTCCCTCGAGTTACGAAATCGACATGACCGAAACAGAGTCCGATTCGGAATCGAACGCAATTTGCCTGGACTAGTTTCTGAATTTGAACTCGCTGGCGGAAACGGAAGGGCACCCCAAGTTCATGATTTCGAATGGGGAAGTTTGAGTGATCGGTGAAATGGAAACTCGTCGACGCCGAAAGCGGGTGGTCAATGACCTTGTCGAAGTTTGCGGTCTACGACTGACAGTGCCAAATGAAAAGTGAACAGGCAAGACGTCCGTTAGCGTTTTGATTTTGCACTTTGCGATTTTCCCCGAGCATTTTGCACTCATCAGTCATCGCTGTGTACTGCGTTCGGCTGATCGTGCGGAGCCGTGACGGCGACAATGGCTTGCGAGTGGCTTGACTGTCACCCGTCGAGCCGCAAAAGTTTGTTCCTCTTCGGCGTGCCGTTGTGAGCCACAGGGTCAGGTTTCGCGGTTCGTCGGTTGCGAGCAAACGGATTTGATTCGTCGGTGGTCGCGCAGATGAGAGCCTTCGTGGCTCGCAGGCTGGCTGGGAACTCAGCCTGAGCGACGCCGCCTCATGCGAAGTCGTTGGCGGAAACGTCGCGCGCTTCGTGGCCAGTCTGTCGGTCGTCGCCTGGCGGCCTCGCTGGCAGAATGAAGGAAACGGAATTCATGCTCGCGAGCCTGACCATGTTGTTGCTGATGGACCCCACCGTCGGCCTGCAGCCGCAGTATTTTTCGGCCAATCTGCCCACGCATTTCACCAGCTACACGCTGGCGTATCGAGAAGCTCAGCGATCCAAAAAGCCACTGCTGGTTGTACTGAATCCCGGTGAGGAAACTTCCGAAGTACCCGTGCATTTGGAGGACGTCCGCAAGACAGCGCAACGTCGCCAGCTGCTCGAACGGTTCGTGGTCGTTGAAGTCGACACTTCGACCGATCACGGCAAGGCGGTACACCAGCTGTTCGACAACAAACCGCTGCCGCATGTCGCGGTGATCGAACGCGATCAGCAATGGCAGGTCTTCCGCACCAGCCGAAAGCTGCAAGGGGAAGACTGGAACAGAATTCTGCAGACATTTCAGAACGGAGATCGTACGGCCTCGTTGAATCTCGACATTCAACTGCAGTGCGTCACCTGACTGTGACCGCACCGCTTGCCCGTGCGGCAAGCATTTTCTGACAGGCGTAAACACGGAGGAATCGTTGCGGAAGGAGTCTGCGACGGGTGAAAGGATTCACCGAAGGGGGCGGTTGCACGCCCCCTTTTTGTTGCGCGGATGGTTCGCGTGGGGGGATGTCGGCAATAGAATCTCGCCGGTTGCAGAGTGACTTGCGGCAGTGACGCAAGTCGTCGAACTCAGAGAGGGTGCGATGCGGATTTGTTGTCTCAGCCTTGGGGTCGCACTTATCGCGAGCGTGCTGGTGGTCAAGGCGGGCGAGCCGGACGCTACGCCCGTCGCTGCCAAGTCCGATCATTGGGCGTACCTGCCGCCGAGACAAACGAATCTGCCAGCCGTGCGTCAGCGACACTGGTGTCGCAACGCCATTGATTTTTTTGTGCTCAACCCAATCGAATGGGCAGGGTTGTCGCCGTCGCCGGTCGCCGAGAAGGCAAAACTCTTGCGCCGCGTCTCGCTCGATTTGATCGGCCTGCCACCAACGCTCGACGAACTGAATTCTTTTTTGACAGATGAGTCATTCGACGCATACGAACGAGCGGTCGATCGATTGCTGGCATCGCCGGCCTACGGCGAGCGGTGGGCGGCTCCGTGGCTGGATGCGGCGCGGTATGCGGACAGCAATGGCTTTCAGCGAGACGGGCACCGATCGGCCTGGGCCTTTCGGAATTGGGTGATCAAGGCGCTCAACGACGACATGCCGTTCGATCAATTCACGGTCGAGCAACTCGCGGGAGATCTGCTTCCGAACGCGACGCTGGAGCAACGCATCGCCACCGGCTTTCATCGCGGCACGACAGTCAACGTCGAGGCTGGCACGGATCAGGAAGAGAACCGCGTCAATCAGGTCTTCGATCGCGTGAACGTCACCGGCACGGTCTGGCTGGGAACGACATTGGAATGTTGCCAGTGCCACAATCACAAATACGATCCGTTCTCACAGGAAGAGTACTACCGGCTGTTCGCGTTCTTCAACAACACCGAGATCGAAACACGGGAGCAGTCGAAGGGGAGTGCGGCTCGCGACTTTTATGGCCCGTCGGTTCCATTGGACGACTCACCGGAGGCGCTTTTACGTCGCAAAGCCGCAAACGAGCGAATGCAGATTTTGACGGTCGCGTGCGAGCAACATGAGCAATCTCACGAGGCGGACTTCACTGCGTGGCAAACGTTGATGACCGATACCGTCCAAGCGGGCAATCCGTCGAAAGAACTTACTCCAGTTTTGGTGAAGATTCTCAAAACAGCGGAGGCTCGCAGAAATAAAAAGCAGCAACAGCAGTTGAAGGACTTCTTCTTTGACCGTGATGACGACTTGAAAGCGATGCGACAGGAGTTGGCTCGCGCAAAGCAGGAACTCGAGCAACTGAAACCGGCGACATCGCTGGTGATGGTCGAACGGCCCGAACCGCGCGAGACGCGACTGCTGAAGCGTGGCAACTTCGAGACCCCGGGTGATGTCGTCGAGGTTGGCACGCCGCGCGAATTACCGACATGGCAGGCAGAGTTGCCACGCAACCGGTTGGGGTTCGCTCGCTGGTTGGTCGGAGCAAACAACCCGCTGGTTGCACGAGTCACCGTCAATCGTTGGTGGGCGGAATTTTTCGGGCAAGGACTGCACGCAACGCCCGAAGATTTCGGAGTGATGTCGGAGGAACCGTTGCATCGCGAACTGCTCGATTGGTTGGCGGTGGAGTTTGTCCGCAGCGGCTGGTCGATGAAGCACGTCCATCGATTGATTGTCACGTCAGCGACGTATCGGCAAGAGTCTGTTGTTTCGACTGACCGCGATCCGGATAACCGACTGCTGGCTCGTGGTCCTCGGCAGCGATTGACGGCGGAGTTGATTCGGGATCAGGCGTTGGCGGTCAGCGGTTTGCTGGCTCGCAAGCTGGGTGGGCCGCCGGTTTATCCGCCTCAGCCGGCGGACATCTGGCGTGTGACGGGTGCGGTCGACAACAAGTATCCGACGTCGACGGGTGCGGATCGCTTTCGGCGCGGGGTTTACACGGTTTGGCGGCGCAGTTCGCCGTATCCGAGCTTCGTGAATTTCGACGCTCCTGATCGAGCGGCCTGCGTCGTCAAACGTCCGCGAACGAACACGCCATTGCAGGCGCTGACGCTGCTTAATGATCTGGTTTACGTTGAGGCGGCGGTCTCACTGGCGGAGTTGTTGCGAACAGACGACGTCGCCGCTGGCATCGATTCGGGATTTCGTCTGTGCCTGGCACGTTCGGCCAGCGGTGCGGAGACCGCGATCCTGTTCGAGTTGTGGAAGTCGGAACGAAGTCGTTTCGAGGCGAATCTGGATGAGGCCAAGCGAGTGCTTGGGGCGAAGGCCACGGGAGTCAGTGCTCGCGATCTGCCGGCGTGGGCGGCTTGGGTTTCGGTGACGAACGCATTGCTCAATCTCGACGAGCTGATCACGAAAGGTTGAGATGTGTTGGAACGATCGTGGCGACCGCGTGTGCTAGTTCTGCCGATGGCGGCGGCGCTCATTGCAGGATTGGTGGCATTCAAACTGTCCCAACCACCGCAGCGACGTTCAACGTCGATGCTCGATGAGCGGCGGCCGGCTCCCAAATTCTTGGCGCTCGACAGCGACAACAAGCTTCTGAAGTTCGAACGATATCTCGGTCGCCAGGAGGTATTGTTGATCTTCTTCGACGGCGAAGCGGGGGCCGATCGCGATCCCGTATTGCTGCGGGCGCGACAGCAGTACCCTGAACTCAAGCGTCGCGGTGTGCAGGTCGTAGGAGTCAGTGCCGCGATTCCGCAGTATAATCGGCAAGCGATGGAACGGGGCGGCCCGTTTCCGTTCACGCTGTTGTCCGATCCGGAGTTTCTGATTCATCAAATGTGGGGACGTTACGACGAGGACCGAATGGAAACTCGAACCGGAGCCTTCTGGATCGACCGCGCGGGGCAGGTGGCTTGGTCGGGCAAGTCTCCGCGACCTGAGGCGGACCTCGATCGTCTGCTGCCGCCGTTGAAAGAATCCTCTTCTTTAGAATTGAAGTGACATGTCAGAATCTGTTCCCGATCAATTCGCCGCCGGTTCGCAGCGTTTTGGAAATTCGCCGCGTGAGTTTTCCGGAACAAAGGTGATGCTTCTGGTCTTTGCACTCGCGATTGCGGCGTCGGCGAGCGTTTGGATCTTCTCGTATTACCACGCGAAGCCGTTTCAGCCGTTGCAGACTGCGATTCATCGTGCATTTCCGAAGGCGTACCCGCAAGTACAGGGGGGGCAACGGCGAATGCACCGGAACACGCCAAAAACTCTGCGGATCACCATGCAAGTCGGTTTCGATCCCGAACCTCCCGAAGCGGATCAGCAAGTCGAGGAAGTAATCGCCCGCCTGGAGGGATTGGCTCGGCAGCACCTCGAGTTTACGAGCTACGAGATCTTCGAAATTCACCTGGTGCGACGCGTACCGGAACACAAGGCCAAGATGCGAACGATCACGCGTGAGATTCCCCAGTCGGTCAAAGAGGCGCAGTGAATTATCCCGGCAGGAAGCCCCGTTCGCGAAGCTCTTGGACGTTGTCAGGCGCGCTGGCCATCACTCGCTCGGTCGTGTATCGCAGAAGTGCGACTCCGCCGAGTTTCGGTGGAGCAGTCAGGATCGCCACGCGGTCTTCGTCCTCAGCATCGAGCTGCTTGTTGAGTTTCTCGACAATCTCTTCGACGCTGTCGCTGACCAGTTTCTTCTCGGTGGAGGAATTGCGGATCTTCAGATTTGAAAATGCCGCCGTCCGGGCCATCAAGAATTGAACAAATTCTGACTCGTCATTTTCCTCGAAGAAGTCCTCGAACTCCGGCCGCATGTTGTCCGGCGTGATAATTAACGGGCGGCTGACTTTGACTTCACCCTTCGTGACGCTGACGGTCGCTCCCGGCTTCCGGCCGCCGCAGACCAAGAAGTACGGCAAGTCGGAGACGTCAAAGGTGAACAGCCCCTGCTGCACCGGGCGAGCGATCTCGACCGCATGCCAAGCTCTCATGAAGCGGGCTTCGTCGTCAAAAGGGTTGAACAACATCGTTCGTTTCCGTTGAGGATTCATCATCTCTGGCGACACCAATTGGGCCACAGGAGTCGACAGCAACACGCGATAGTTGAGTTGGACTGGTGTCATCTGACAAGCCCTCCTGAATGACTGCCCAGAATCTCCTGGCCCGCGATCTTGTGGCAGTGGCAGGCGTCAGCCGCAAAGTCCGTGCCCAGATCGAAGCGGCTCGGTCAGGTGTTTGACAAGAAAACGGTCCGTGCGGCATAGTTGTGATGTTCGACGAAACTGCGATGTTCGTGTGTCGTCGAGCAAGTCGATTGTTCAAGAGCTGCAAGTCGAGGAGAAATCACAGCATGAGCGGACCGATCGTTCGAACAGGCACGACCCCGGAATTCTGGAAGAATTGGGATCAGGTCTTCGGTGGAAAAAAGAAGAGCACGTCCTCCGCACCCCCGAAGGCTGCCAAAAAGAAGGCGACCAAAGCGGCCGCCACCCCCAAAAAAGCGGCAAAGAAGTCCGCCAAAAAGGCAGCAAAGAAAAAATAGGCTGGCACCTTTCGCCACAGATCAAACACGGATCAGAGTGTTTATTCGCCGTCCGAATTCCTGTTCGATCTGTGTCTGCTCTGTGGCTGAAACATTCCTGCGAGGAAAGCCCAACGCATCGTGGCCGAGCGTCGTTCCAAGTTGCTCGTCGTCGCAGCGGTCTGGCTTAGCTTTCTGCTTGTGTCGCTCATCTCTGCGCCGATCCCAGCGGTGAATGAGCCACACTACCTCGCGATGGCCAGGCACTCTTGGAGCCCGGCCTGGTGCGCGGACGATCTTTTCTTGTCGTCGTTTCCGGCACACCACGTTTTCTATTGGACGTTCGGCTGGCTGACACTGTGGTTCGACTTTGCGACCGTTGCGTTGATCGGACGAGCGATCAGCCTGTTGATGGTTGCCGCCAGTTGGACTGCACTAGCTCAGCGGCTGCAATGTGACGGCTCCGATCGACCGGCACCGTTTGGCTCAGCGATTCTTTCCGCGTGGCTGTTCCTGGGGCTGCAGGCGGTCGGCAATCTATCGGGTGAATGGCTGGTGGGAGGGTTCGAGGCGAAAGTGATCGCCTACGGATTCGTCCTTTGGGCGATCAGTGCCGCACTGGATGGAGGCATCATTGTCCCGGCGGCGCTCAGTGGAGCCGCGATCAGTTTTCATCCCTTGGTCGGTCTGTGGCATGTGATGTCCGTGATCATTGCGGAGATTGCTTTGCTGATTTCGCGGCGACAAGCCGGACGTGTTTTCCGTCTTCGCGCGATGGCCGTCTCATTCATCACTCTGTTGGCCTGTGCGGCACCTGGATTGAGACCCGCGCTCGAAATGTTGCGGCAGGCGAAACCTCGCGATGCGTTCGCCTCGAATTACATTCAAGTCTTTTACCGGCTGAAGCATCATCTCGATCCGATGGACTTCGGTTGGACACACTTTGCGAGTTACGGATTGTTGATGTCGGCGTGGCTGGGCGCGATGGTCTGGTTGAGTCGCCAACGACGAATCCGGGAGAAGGACCGCTGGTGGATCGGTTACGTTTTGGCGGCGGCACTCTTCGCGGCCTGTGGATTGCTCGCGGGGCTTGGACCGCGGCCGGCGGAGTTGATGGCGGGGTATCAGTGGCGAATGATCCTGCTGAAGTTCTATCCGTTCCGATTGTTCGACCTACTCTTACCCATCGCGTTCGCCCTCTTGCTGCCGAGGCTTGTCCAACAGCGGTGGCTGTGGGCAGTGGGAGTCGTGGGCCTGTACTGGGGACTGGTTTCCACGCACGTGTTTCCGCCGCGCAATCAGTTACCGGCAGCGATGCGAGCCGACTGGCGGGAGGTTTGTCGTTGGGTCGCGGCGAACACTCCGGCCAACACCGAATTCCACACCCCGTTCGAGGCTGAAGCCTTCAAGTGGTTCGCTCAGCGAGCGGAGTACGTCAATCTCAAGGACTGTCCCCAAGACGCCGCCGGCATCGTCGAGTGGAATCGGCGAATGAGACTGATCACCAAATGGAGCGAAAAGAGCTTTGCCGGTGACGAGACCTACTCGGCGGACGAACTGCGTGAGTTGGTCCGGCAAACTGGAGTCCGATTTGCGATCACACGGACGCGAGTAAGCTACGACGCAGACTTGCTGTACTCGAACGACAGCTACAAGATTCTGCGTTTACCGGAACCGGAATTGGTCGCTCCCCGATAATCATTTGCCCAATCGACATCATCACAGTCCTTGTCCGCTTGGAAGAAGGTAGCCGAAGGCCGGATGAGAGACTCAACAACCAGGAGACTACCGAATGCTCACGCGATGCACCTTGAGCCTCGTCATGAGTGCCCTGCTTTGGACGGCGGCAGAGGAAACGAAGTCCGCCGATTCAAAACCGACAACTGGCCGCGCGACACTGACCGGTGAGGTCTCGGGTAAGCCGATCACCGACGTGCCGCCGCCTGATCGCAAGGGAGAGGATTGGCCCTGTTTTCTCGGGACGCTTGGCACCGGGGTCAGCAAAGAAACGAACTGGCTGAAAAGCTGGCCGGAAGGAGGATTGACGACGGCCTGGTCGAAACGACTTGGCACGGGGTACAGCGCACCGTCAGTCATGGGAAATCGGCTAGTCGTAGTTCATCGACCGCGCGGCAACGAGGACATCATCGATTGCCTGCGAGCCGACAACGGCGATCCGCTTTGGCAGTTCAAATACGCGACCGAGTACGAGGACCGCTATGCCTACAACAATGGCCCGCGGTGTACGCCGCTGCTGACGAAGACTCGGGTCTTCACGTTCAACCCTGAAGGAAAACTCTTCTGCTTGGACCTCGTGACCGGCAAGCAGATCTGGGCCAGGGACTGCGGCCAGGACTTTCGCATCCCCGACGACGAGAACTTTTTTGGCGTCGGCTGTACTCCAATTCTCGAAGGCAACTTGCTAATCGTGCTCGTCGGCGGCCAGCCGAACTCTGGAGTTGTCGCGTTCAATGCCGAAACCGGTGACACCGTATGGCAGAGCGTCGGCAAGAAGACGTGGGACGGCGTCGACACTGGCGGTTCGATCAAACCGAAGTACGAATGGACGGGGACCGAATCGCTCTACAGCTACTCTTCACCGATCGCCGCGACGATTCATGGCAAGCGACATGTGTTGTGCTTGATGCGGCAAGGCTTGGTGTCACTCGATCCGACGGATGGCTCCGAGAATTTCAAGTTCTGGTTTCGGCCAAAAGAACGCGAGTCGGTCAATGCCGCTCGGCCGGTAGTGATTGGCGACAAGATCTTTCTTTCGGCCGCGTACAAGGCTGGCTCGGCATTGCTGCAAGTCGAACCATCCGGCAAGAACTACTCAGTTCCTTGGCAGGACGCTCGCAACATGCTGAATCATTGGTCGACAACGATCCACGTCAACGGTTACCTCTACGGCTTCAGCGGCCGGCACGAAAATGAAGGAGAGCTGCGTTGCCTCGACCTCAAGACTGGTGACGTACTCTGGCAAACAACTGGCTACGAGGGGGATCTCACGAAGCTCACTCAAAGCCCAGTGACGGGCGAGATCAAAGACGGAGATGGGAAGACGATTCCGTTTCCGCTGCTCGGCCGCGGATCGAAGATTCAGATCGGCGACCGGTTCTTGATCCTCGGAGAACGAGGCACGCTCGCGCTGGCCAAGGTCAATTCGGAAAAGTACGAGGAGCTCGGCCGGATGTCGGTGGCCGGCATCAAGTACCCCGCTTGGGCCGCTCCGGTGCTGTCGCGCGGGCGAGTCTATCTGCGCAGCGAGACGCATCTCGTCTGCTTGGATTTGGCGGAGTAAAGTAGCCCTGCCGCTCCGCGACAGGGCTACGAACGGGCCTCCATCTCGTCCAACTTTTGCAGTCGGCGGTCGGCGTTGAACCTCGGCAGCGGCAGCGAGTTTGCCAGCCGCAGCGCATCGTCGATGCTGATTTCGTCGCGACGGATCGCTTCACCTCGAAAGATCGGCAGGCCGTGACGGCAAGCGATGATCTCTCGCCGAGTCCGGCCGCGCGGCGTGTCAGGCCACGGGCCATTGACTTCTCGCAGATCGAAGAAGCAGGGAACGATTGACTTCATATAGGCCCAATAGCCCGGATGGTCGGTCTGCAGAAACAACTTGCCACTCGGCACGAGTGCGCGATGCGAGAACGCCAGAAACTCCGGCGCGATGAGCCGGCGATGAATCTGTGCTGGGTCGTAAAACGGTTGCGGGTGATAGATGTGAATCTCTGCGACCGAGCCCGTGGCAACATGCTCAGCGAGCAGTTCTCGTCCACCGATGACAGCGAAGCGAATGTTGCTCAGCCCGCGTTGATTGCCTCGACGAGTCGCGTAGCGGATCACGACCGGCAGAATGTCGACCCCCAGATGATCGCATCCCGGCCTCGCGATCGCGCTGCCGAGCGTCGATCGTCCGTTACCGCAGCCGATGTCGATGATGACCGGCGCTCGTCGACCGAACAGAGATTCCCAATCCAGCAAACCATCCGGCACTTTTTTGAGAGCGGTCTTTGCCCACTGCTCGGCCGGCAAGATCTGACCGGGAATCGGCACGCCGAACTCGCGTTCGATTTCACCAGGTTGCGGTTGTGGCTGTGGCATGAATGCTTCGGCACGGTTGAGTGACACATTCGACACGAACGCGGGGGGGCAACATAATCGCCGGTCGCCTTGTCCGCATCCCACGAGACCATCGATGAAACTCAAATGCTTGCCTGAGGATTTTCGAGTCATCGAGTTGACCGACCGACCGACTCATGGCCGGGGTTCGTTTGCCATTTACCGGCTGACCAAGCAATCGCTCGGCACGCCGGAGGCGATGGATACGATTTTGCGACGCTGGAATTTGGCTAGACAACAGGTCAGTTACGGGGGCTTGAAAGACCGGCACGCTGTCACCGAGCAATTTGTGACGATTAAGAACGGGCCACGAAGTGACTTGTCACAGACCAACCTCGAACTGAATTACCTCGGCCAAACTGAGCGGCCGTTCGACGCGGCGGATATTCGCGGCAATCGGTTCGAGATCGTGATGCGGTCGATGGCCGATGCCGAGCTTGCGAGCGCTCAGCAGGCTCTGAGCGATGTCGTGGCCAGCGGTGTGCCGAATTATTTCGACGATCAACGCTTCGGCTCGCTGGGGCAGTCAGGCGAGTTCATCGCCGTGCCGTGGTGCCGAGGGGATTACGAGCGAGCGTTGTGGCTGGCTCTGGCCGACCCGAACGAACACGATCGACCAGAGGATCGCAAGGAAAAGCAATTGCTCCGTGACCGTTGGGGGGACTGGCTTGGCCTGAAGACGGACATGCCGCGCGGCAGTCGGCGGAGCATCGTGACGTTTCTCGTCGATCACCCGACCGACTTTCGCCGGGCGCTGGCGTTGATGCGGAGCGACCTGCGTGGCTTGTGGCTGTCGGCGTTTCAAAGCGCGATCTGGAATCGGTTGCTCACCGAATCGCTGTGCGACCTTTGCCGTCCAGAGCAATTATTCGATGTCACGTTTGGCGAACGACCGTCGCCGTTCTATCGCTCGCTCGATGAAGATCAACGCCGCGAATTGCTCGAACTCCGCCTACCGCTGCCGTCGGCCCGGCTCAAATTAGAATCCGGCCCGCTATTCGACCGCCTGCACCGAGCGCTCGCCGAATTTGCCCTCGAACCACGCACGATGCGAGTCAAATTTCCACGCGACGCCTTCTTTTCGAAAGGCCAGCGAGCTGCGATCTACGTCCCCGCAAATGTGCAGTATCAGGCCGATCGCGACGAACTGTACGAAGGCCACAACAAGATGGTCCTGGCGTTCGACTTGCCTCGTGGTTCCTACGCAACAATCCTGATCAAGCGATTGACAGAAATAGCCTGATTTCAGGTATTCCAGTCCGCTGCGGCGGATTGGGTGCCACGAGCATCGGAATTTTGTATGGAATTCGATTGCACCATTGACGCAACAGTTGAGGTAACACGTCAAACTGAAGTTGCTGAGGCATTGCACACAGTTTTCCTTGAGGGCATGCTGTGCCACCCATGCAATTAATTGTTCAGAAAAGAGGACTTTCGTGATGCCATCCAGAAAACGTGATACTCGTTCTTCGGTCAGTGGTTCTGTCGTGCTCTTGTTGGTTATTGAGGCCGTGTTGACCAGCGGACTAGTCGCAGTGGCTCAAGAGAAACAATCCGTGCCGGGTTTTCGAGATCGGACGGAAGAGCTGGGGCTGCAACTGACGAACTCGAAGGCCTGCTGGGTCGATGTCGACAACGACGGCTGGTCCGATCTATGCGTGGGAGGTGTCGTCTGGCGGAATAATTTGGGTAAGAAGTTCACCAAACTCGCCGAGGGATTCGGCGATGTCGTCGCTGCCGACTTCGACAACGATGGATTCGCGGACTTGTTGTCGTGGTCACCGATCCGCGCGTTTCGCAACAAGGGAGGGCAGAGTTTCGAGCCAGTCGAGATGCCCGCGCTCCCCAAGTGCGTCTCCATTGGTGGCTGCGGCGGCGACTTCAACGGCGACGGGTTCATCGATTTCTACATCGGAGGCTACGAAGACTGGGACGCGGGGATCACCTACCCGGACTTGCTGCTGATGAACGAGAAAGGCAAGTCCTTCAAGCTCGCCTGGAACGACGCCCGTTATCGCGCTCGAGGCGTGACTGCTTGTGATTTCGATCAAGACGGCGATCTGGATGCGTATGTGTCGAACTATCGCTTGCAGCCGAATGTGCTATGGCTCAACGACGGCCAAGGGCAGTTCAAAGATGTGACTGCCGCCCGCAACGCCGTGGGCACTTCACCCGGTTTCGGGGGTGGCCATTCCATCGGCGCGGCGTGGAGTGACTTCGACAACGATGGGAAGTTCGATCTGTTTGTCGGCAACTTCGCGCATGTGGATGATCGCGGGGATCAGCCGAAGTCGCGATTCCTCCGCAACCTTGGCGCGGAGAAAGGTCACACGTTTGAAGACCGAGGTCCATGCGGAGTCTTCTATCAGGAGTCGTATGCCAGCCCGAGCGCGGGAGACTTCGACAACGACGGTGACCTCGATCTGTTCTTCACGACGGTCTACGAAACGGCCTCGTTCGGTCGCAAGAATCATCCCGTCCTGTTTCGCAATGACGGCGCTTTCGTGTTCGCCGACGCAACTTCCGCAGCCAAGTTGACATCACTGCCGCCAACCTATCAGGCAGCATGGGCGGACTTCGATCACGACGGCGACCTCGACCTTGTCACAGCCGGCAAGCTGTTCGAAAACACGACTCCGCCACGGCGCTGGCTGGCACTGCGGCTCGAAGGGGATGGGAACGCCGTCAGCCGCTCCGCGATCGGTGCTCAAGCCCGTATTTCATTCGCAAACCAAACGCTCGCGCGGCAAGTTGAAGCTGGTACCGGCGAAGGAAATCAAAACGACCTGCTGCTGCATTTCGGACTCGGCGATCACGCTCAGCCGGTACGTCTCGAAATCCTGTGGCCGAACGGCAAGACTCAGACGGTCGAGCATCTTGAGCACGGTCGTTTGCTGACCGTGCGATTTGGCAACCAGCCTTGAGGCGAGGGCCTGGTCGAACTTATCCGCGAAGCAACAAATTGTCGCGCAACTCCGAAGGATCACCGATCGCCTCGAGCAACATTCGGTTGCGCCGTCGAGAATGTTGCCGGTGACGGGCTTGTCGCGACATTGGCCGAGAAGGCGGATTGCGTGACGCAACGTCAAATCAGCACCTGCGAGATCATCCGCGATTCCGTCGCCGGCTGTACCAAACTCGAAGACGTTGGACATCGCGATAGGACGCTTGTCCGAGCGACAGAAAGGGCAACGCTCAAGCGAGTTCGTGGGTTTCTGAAACGTAATGCGGAGCCGTGCAGTTTGGACAACACTGATCTGACCTCCGGCCAAACTCCCTGCGGTCGCGAACGAAACAGCCGGCCCGTCGCACACTGAAACGACGAATGCCGGTCCTCCGCCCCGACCAGCGAGCAAATGATCGCGAACTTATCCATCATCGCTGCGACGCGCGGCATCAGTTCGGAGATTTGAATCACTGGCACGTCAGTCGCCATCGGCCGGAACTCGCCACGGACTTCGGCAGGCGCTTCGGGCTTCAAATCCACCATGTCCTGATGAGGCGGACCACCGGCCAGATAGACCAGGATGATCGCCTTTGTGCGACGCACGAACTCCGGCCTGAGCTTCCGCTCGCAACAACTGCGGCAACGTCAATCCGTCGACAGCCAGCGATCCAATCGTCAAGAACTCGCGTCGCGGCAAGCGGTCACACAATCGAATCTCATTTTCCGAAATCTTCGGTATGGTGCGATCCTCATCGTGCTCAAATGGGAAACTACTCTGCACATGTTGTCGTTCCTAGGGTCTTATCGCCGCACTTGGTTGCCAACTAACATGCCGAAGTTGAGATTCTCGGTAGTACGCTAGTCCAAGTTGCCGACCGGCCGACATGCCCTGTCAAAAGTGTGAATGTCAGTCATCTCGTCAGCACTCGCTTCGATGACTCGGGATGTGCCACTCAAATCGGATTCGCCTGACCAACTGCACGGTTTGGTAATCGGTTCGCCACCGACCAGACGGCTGCGCAACAATTCGAAACCATCCATGCACCGCGTGCAGCGACTCTGTATTTCCCCGACTAGCGACTCTGTATTTCCCCGGCTTTTGACGCCTGGTTGGCGAAGCGAATCGTCTTGAGGCAAATGGGAGGTTAGACCTATACCTCGCGCCGCGATGTCGGTGATTTGACCGGATTGGAAAGTCGTCGCGAGCGGAGAACATCATGCGATTCTGGTTGGGTTGCGGAGTTTCAGCGTTTCTGGGGGCATTACTGGCATTGGCGTTGCAAGAATCACGAGTGCTACTGCCGGCGGACGCTCAGGATCGGAATACCGAGCGAGTCACACGGGCATCGTTCTCGTTGGACGAGAATCGGTCGTACGCGCCGACGAATCTGCCGGCCTTGTTCAATCGCGAGGGACTGACCCCGGAGGAAGCGATCAACGTCGCGGTCTACGAGGCAATCAACAAAAGCGTCGTGAACATCAACACGAAAAGTACACACTCGGCGCTATTGGCTTTTGAGGTCACGGCAGAGGGGACCGGCTCGGGATCCATCCTCGACAAGGCCGGGCACATCGTTACGAACTTCCACGTCATCGCCGACGCCAACGATGTCATCGTCACGCTGCACGACGGCAAGCAGTACGAGGCCTCGTTTATCGGCGCGGACCCGGACAACGATGTCGCGATCATCCGCGTGAAGGCACCGTCTGAAATGCTCAATCCGGTCGCGTTGGGTGACTCCAGCCATCTGCGGGTCGGCATGAAGTGTTTCGCTATCGGCAATCCCTTCGGCCTGGAACGAACGCTGACGACTGGTAGCATTTCGAGTGTCGATCGCTCGCTGCAAATCCGCAATCGTTCAGTTAAACAGATCATCCAGATTGACGCGGCGATTAACCCGGGAAACTCCGGCGGGCCACTGCTCGACACGCATGGCCGACTGATCGGCATCAATACGGCCATCGCCAGCAAGACCGGGCAAAGTGCTGGAGTCGGCTTCGCGATTCCAGTCAATCTGGTCACTCGCGTCGTTCCGGAACTGATTCGTCACGGCAAAGTGATCCGCCCGGAAATCGGCGTACGACTGCTCAAGACTGAAAAGGGATTGTTGGTTGCTCAACTACAAGCCAACGGACCAGCTGAGAAAGCAGGGCTGCGCGGTCCAAGGGTGTCTCGCAAAACCGGCCTTTTAGGCGGTGTACGAATTGATTACGCCGCAGCCGACATCGTCATCGCCGTGGATGAAGAGGAAGTGAAGTCGCAAGACGACTTTTTGAGCATCGTCGAAGCCAAACGCCCAAACGACCAAGTGATCCTCACCGTGCTGCGTGAAGGCAAGAAAGTGAATGTCTCCGTGACGCTCGGTGGACCGAATCCGGAGAAGTAAGGCAGTCGTGCAGCGTAATCGTATTGCAAAGCGCAAAGTGAAGACTGCACAGTGAACAACTTAAAGACATCAGCACAACTCCCATTTTTCACTTTGCAGTCTTCTACTCATCACTTTGCACTCTTGCACTTGGCCGATCACGCCAGCACTTCGCGGACGACGTGGCCATGCACGTCGGTCAAGCGGTAGTCGCGGCCTTGGAAGCGGAACGTCAGCCGCTCGTGATCGAACCCGAGGCAGTGCAGAATCGTTGCGTTGAGGTCATGGATGTGGACTGGATCGCGGACGACGTTGTAGCCGTATTCGTCAGTCTCGCCGTGAACGATGCCGGATTTGATCCCTCCGCCAGCCAGCCACATCGAGTAACAGCGGCCGTGATGATCGCGGCCGTAGTCTGCTTGCAGTCCGCCTTGACCGTAGACCGTACGACCGAACTCACCACCCCAGATGATGAGCGTGTCTTCAAGCAACCCTCGCTGTTTGAGATCGCGAATCAGCGCGGCCTGCGGTTGATCGACGTCGTGGCATTGCTTGGGAATGTTAGTCGGCAGCGAGCCGTGATTGTCCCAGCCACGATGGTAAAGCTGCACGAAGCGGACTCCTCTTTCCAGCAACCGCCGCGCGAGCAAACAGTTTGCGGCGAACGTGCCCGGCTTGCGAGACTCTTCACCGTACAACTCGAACGTCGTTGCCGACTCCTTCGAGAAGTCGATCAGTTCTGGCACCGAAGTTTGCATCCGAAACGCCATCTCGTACTGCGCGATGCGGGTCGTGATTTCGGGATCCCCCGCCTTCGCATGTTCGATCTCGTTGAGCCTCGCGAGGCCGTCGAGCATCTTGCGTCGCAGTTCGCGGTCGATGCCGGGTGGGTCAGACAGATACAGCACTGGATCACCGCTGCCGCGGAGCTTGACCCCTTGATGACTGGTCGGCAGGAACCCACTTCCCCACAAGCGATCGAGCAATCCCTGATTTGCATCCTTGCCGCTGCCGTGCGAGATCAGAACCAGAAACGCGGGCAGATCGTCTGCCTCGCTGCCGAGCCCGTAACTCGCCCAAGCTCCGAGTGACGGTCGGCCGGGCTGCTGCGAGCCGGTTTGAATGAACGTGATCGCCGGATCATGATTGATCGCCTCCGTGTGCATCGAGCGGATCAAGCAGAGTTCATCGATGACCTGCCCGGTGTGCGGCAACAGTTCGCTGAGCCACGTCCCGTTCTGTCCAAACCGCCGGAACGCGAACTTCGGAGCGATGACTGGAAAGTTCTTCTGCCCGGACGTCATACCAGTCAATCGCTGTCCCTGCCGAATCGCATCGGGCAGTTCGGAGCCATGCAGTCGCTTCAACTCCGGCTTGTAGTCCAGCAAATCGAGATGGCTCGGACCTCCGGACTGAAAGAGATAGATAACTCGCTTGGCCAACGGCGCAAAATGTGTGCGACCCGGTTGCAGGGCGGACGACGCGAGTCCCTCGCGCGAGAGCATTGTTGCAATGGCCGCCGTACCAAGCGCAGTTCCCGTTCGACCGCAAAAGTAGCGTCGAGTTATACGCTTGCGATGTTCCTGAATCGGGTGCATCGCCGACCTCGGTGTGCTTTAGCGCGAGAATGGTTGTCGGCTGTGAAGATAACAACTGAGGATCGGGCCGCAATGACCATGAGATCCATAGCGACAGACAAGACAAACCGTCTCTACTCACTCACTGAGCGCTGCCGCGACGTCGGTGCGGTAGGCGGCGAGGCCGGGGAGGAAGCCGATCAGCGAGCCAAGAACCAGCAGCACCGGAAACAGGACCAACTCCAGCGGTTCGAATGACAGCGGGTTGACCAGGATGCCACTGCGGGACTCGATGATCGGGCTGGCAACCGCAACGATGCCGTGGCCGAGCAGCAGGCCGATCACTCCACCACCCAGACACAGCAACGCGGATTCAGCCAGGATGATCGCGAAAACGGTCTCTCGCCTCGCCCCGAGCGCCCGCATGATGCCGATCTCGCGACGACGGTCGGCCATCGAATTATAGATACTCACAAAAATGCTGACTGCCGAGACGACGATAATCAAGCTGGTCAGCGTCAGCAGCATCAGCTTGATGTTGTCAACGATCATGGTCATCAACCGCTTCATTGGGAAAATTGGGTTGACCGCCAACGCGCGGACGTCCTCATTAATCTCACCAGCCAAGGCGATTGAGCCGGCGGTGGACTTGGTGCGAATGAAGATGGCAGTGACTTCCTTTTGTTCGTCGAGCAATCCGTGGTCGTGGTCGTGTCCATGATCGTGACCCTTTTTCGGCTCCGCGACTGTCTCACGCAGAGACTGCGGCACTGGGTATCGAAATTTTTCCAGCCGATCGACCGCTTCCTTCAGCGGCTTTTCGTGACCGGCGATCGCCCAGAAGCCGGCGAGGCTGACGAATGCGGTGCGGTCATTCGGCGTGCCGGTCGGAGCCAGCACACCAACGACCCGGAACTTCTCGTCGTGAACGTGATCGCTCTCGGCCCCGCCATGAATCAGTTTGAACTCGCTGCCGATGCCCCAGCCGTTCGTGGCGGCGACTCGCGAGCCGATCACGGCGTCCCAAGGCGTCTTCAAGAACTCGCCCCGCACGCGAAACGGTTTGCCGTACGCATAGTCGAGATCGAAGAACTCGGGAATCGTGCCGACGATCGGAAAGGCCCCTTGTTGGGTGACATCGCCAATCGCGATTGGCACCGCCTTCTCGACGGCGCGGTGCTCCTTTAGCTCTTTGTAAAAGAGGTACGGCAACGGCTCACCCGGCTTATCGAGCCGATAGATCGCACTCAGCGCGAGACTCAGATCGCTTCCCTTCGGTCCGACGACGAGGTTGAAGCCAAAACTGGGCTGGCTGAAGAGATCGCTGACTACGCCGTTGATGATCAACACAGCGACCATCAACATCACCCCCAGCGCGACGCTGAGCGCGGTGAGGCTTGATGACAGCAGCCGCTGCTTAATGCTTTTGATGGAAATGGTGACGAGGTTCATGGAATCTCCAGCCAGACCACGACCGTCAGAGAGCGACGCAAAGCGCCAACGAGATCGCCCTCTGACTCTCGCGGTACGGATCATTGGGGGCGGTTGAAGTCGCTGAGTTTTTCGATGCGGCCGAAGCGAGCGGCGACATCCGGCGCGTGCGTCACTAACAGAAGCGAGACCTTGTTCTCTTTGCAGGCGTCGCGGATCAGATCGAGGATCGTGTTTTGATTGGCGACATCGACACTGGCGGTCGGCTCGTCGGCCAGCAGCAGCGACGGGTGATTCGCGAGCGCTCGCGCAACGGCAACACGCTGTTGCTCACCAACGGAGAGTTGCGGTGGACGATGATTCAGCCGATGGCCGAGGCCGACTCGTTTGAGAAGATCGGTCGCGCGGTGCGAGTCGGTCCCCTTCCCGGCAAAGCACATTCCCAGCAACACGTTCTCTAATGCAGTGAAGGCCGGCAGCAGATTGAACGTCTGGAAGACGAAGCCAATCTTCAAGGCTCGAAAACGATCGCGGCTCGCTTCGTTAAGGCTGGTGACATCGGTGTTGTCGATTAAAACTCGGCCGCTGTCGGGGGCGGTGATGCCCGCGATCACATTCAGCAGTGTGGTCTTTCCTCCGCCACTGGTACCAATCAACGCAACTTGCTCAGCGGCCTGTAATTCCAAGCGAGCGACGTTCAGGACCGGAATCTTTCCGCCGCCCGGCTCGCGATAACTCTTTTTGAGATTGTCGAGCACCAAAGACATGCCGCCTCCATGTGGTTGAAATTTCAATCGCCGATCAACCGGCACGCGTTAGCGCCCGGTTCGTGAACCGACTCATGACGTCCCTGCCATTCAAGATCCCGCCCGAAGAGCGGGATTGTGACCGGGCCGTCTTTACGCCACAAGCAAAGTTATCGTTTGACGACTTTGTGGAGTTGGCGAAATCTCGCCGATACACTGCTTTGCCCGTGGCTGACGAAATTTCCGTTGGCCAGTCGGACGCGACCGCTGCGAAACAACTCTGAATTCGAGTGCAAACAATCCGCCCCTTGGCGTTAGCCCCGGTTTGAACCGGATCCTGACGCGTTCTGGCTGATTTCCTTCACCCGAATTTCAACAGTTGGCTCAGCATTCGAGGTGTCCGCCATGAAACACGACTTAGAGCGACAATAAAAGGTGACAAGATGACGGTTCCGGTGATTGCTCCGGGCGAGACGAAAATTGGCTGGATTGGCACCGGCGTGATGGGCAACAGCATGGCCGGGCACCTGCTCGCGGCTGGCTTTGCCGTGTCGGTTTACTCGCGAACAAAGGCCAAGGCCGAAACGCTGCTCGGAAAAGGTGCCGGCTGGGCCGATTCGCCGAAAGCGCTTGCCCAGCAGAGCGACGTGATCTTTGCGATCGTCGGATTCCCCAGCGATGTTCGGGAAGTGATGCTCGGCGCGGACGGAGCGTTAGCCGGCTCCAAGGCTGGGAATGTGCTCGTCGACATGACCACCAGCGAGCCATCGCTGGCGGTAGAAATCGCCGAAGCCGCGAAGGCCAAGGGGGTCTTCAGCGTCGATGCCCCGGTCTCTGGCGGTGACATCGGAGCCAAGAATGCGGCCCTGTCGATTATGGTCGGCGGCGACAAACAGGTTGTGGATGCGTTGCAGCCCTGCTTCGGTGCGATGGGCAAAACGATCATCCATCAGGGCGGTCCCGGAGCGGGCCAGCACACGAAAATGGTCAATCAAATCCTGATCGCCAGCAACATGATCGGCGTCTGCGAGGCATTGTTGTACGGCTACAAATCGGGACTCGATTTAGAAACGGTGATGAAGTCGGTATCGGTCGGAGCGGCGGGAAGTTGGTCGCTGTCGAACCTCGGCCCGCGAATCATGGCGAACAACTTCGATCCGGGCTTCTTCGTCGAGCACTTCATCAAAGACATGGGAATCGCGCTGGACGAGGCGAAGCGGATGAATCTCGCTCTGCCCGGCTTGGCGTTGTCAAACCAGTTGTATTTGTCGCTCAAAGCTCAGGGAGGCGGCCGGCTCGGCACACACGCGCTGCAACTGGCGCTGTCGCGGATGTCGGACGTCGATTGGAAGCGCCGATAGTTTTCGTCGCCACGCTCGCCAGAGCGTGGGCATGTGTCGCTGACCCACGTTCTGGCGAACGTGGCTACCAATGGACAAATCATGGCAACCAAGGGTGAGAAATTTGCAGGACTGACCGTGGCGATGGTCACTCCGTTTCGGAATGGTTTGCTCGACGAATCGGCGTTGCGCAAGCTCGTCGATTGGCATGTTGAGCAGGGAACCGACACCGTGTGTCCGGTCGGCACAACGGGCGAAAGCCCAACGCTGTCGCACGACGAACATCATCGCGTGATTGATGTCGTCTGCGAACAGGCTCGCGGACGCATCCAAGTCGTGGCGGGAACCGGTTCGAACAGCACCGCCGAGGCGATTGAACTGACGATCGCCGCCAAGAAATCGGGAGCGGACGGTGCGCTCGTTGTGGGACCCTATTACAACAAGCCGACGATGGAAGGTTTTTATCAGCACTTCAAGGCGATCGCTGAAGCGTGCGATTTGCCGATCATTCTTTACAACATTCCCGGCCGCACGGCCAAGAACATCGAACCGGAAACGATCGCCCGTATCGGAGAACTGCCCTGCGTCGTGGCGGTCAAAGAATCAACCGGCTCAATGGACGCCGCGTCGCAAATCATCGCCCTGAGCAACTTGACGGTCCTCTCCGGCGACGACAGCCTGACCCTGCCACTGCTTTCGCTGGGTGGTCGCGGCGTGGTTTCGGTTGTTGGTAACATCGTGCCGAAGGACGTCCGTGCGATGCTGACCGCGTGGAACAAAGGAGACCTCGCCTTGGCGCAAAGCTGGCACCGCAAACTGTTCCCACTGTGCCGCGACATGCTGGGGCTGTCTACCAATCCGATTCCGGTGAAGGCGGCCATGCAAATGCTCGGCCGCGACAGTGGCGAGGTCAGATTGCCTCTCACGCCACTCGATGCCAAACAGCGGGAGAGTTTGACCGGCACATTAAAGACCTATGGGTTACTGTAATTTGACGGGGGCCAGAGTGCTCACCCAGCATTTAACAAGGAGATCCGATCGTGGGATTGTTTGGTCGTCGTGCAGAAGAAGACGATGAAGATGAGGAAGAAGTCGAACTTGTACTCTTCCAAGGCGCGCTCAACGGCAAAGAGCCCAACATGAAAGAGAACCAGCGACTGGTGCAGGCGGGCTTGAATCCGGCTAAAGAACTGGTCACTGATGGTCTGGCGCGCCGTGCGGAGACGATTCGTGTCGAACCAAAAGGGGAACGCTCGCAAGTCGCATTCCTCGTCGACGGGATGCCCTACGCCGGTGGCAAGCTGACGAAGCCACAAGGACTGGCCATAACGCAGATGCTCAAGCTGCTCGCCGGACTGGACATCAAAGTCCGTAATCAACCGCAGTCCGGCGGCTTAAAGGCTCAATGGAATGAACTGCCGTATGAACTAGTGGTCAACACGAAGCCGCAACAAGACGGCAGCGAACTGCTCACGATCAAGACTCGGCCGCTCAAGAATCAAATCGTCACGCCAGATGAATTGGGCATGTCTGCTGATCTCAAGAAGAAAATCCGTGAATGGACCAGTCAGCACAAAGGACTGGTTCTTTCGGCCGGTGCTCCCAACACTGGCGTCACGACAACAGCGTTCGGCATGTTGCGGGGTGTGGATTGCTACATGTTCCAAGTTCACTCGATTCGTGACTTGGGAACTCGCGAAGTCGTCAACGTCACGTCGTTCCAGGTCAACGCGGAGGACTCGTTGGAACAGACGCTGATGCGCGTGGTGCGTGTCGAATCGGATTGCATCTTTATTGATCCGGTCGTCAACGCCGAAATTGCCAAGACGCTGTTCACGATCCAAGACAAGATCACTCTGCTGTCCGAGATGCCCGCCAAGGACTGTGCCAGTGCGATTGTCCAGTTAGTCCAGTGGATTGGCGATGCCAGCCTGGTGGCGAATGGCCTGATGGGAATCATCAACACCAAGCTCATTCGGACGATTTGTCCCGAGTGTAAGCAAGCCTATCGGCCGAATCCCAAGCTCATCGGCAAGGTCGGCCTCCCTTCTGACACGAAGACGCTGTACCGCAAACCGGTCGCCACCGAGAATGAAAAAGGGGAAGTCGAAGAACCGGACCCCTGCGAGAAGTGCAACGACACCGGCTACTTCGGCCGCACGGGCATTTTCGAGTACATCGAGATGTCCGACGGCGTCAAAGAGTGCATCATTGGTGGTGGCGATGCGAATGCGATCCGCACCGTGGCTCGCAAAGAAGGAATGACCACCTTCTCGAAAGATGCTCTGCGGCATGTCGCCGATGGTATTACGTCCCTCGAAGAGTTGCAGCGAGTCTTTAAGCCCGTTGCGTGACTTTTCAAGAGCGGCGATGAATCGCCGCACTCCAATTGTCTCAGGAGTGACCTCATGCGAACGTGGATTTCTGCCTGGATCAGCTGCGGCGTGCTGCTTTTTGTCACCCTTCCATTGGCGGCTCAAGTTGCGCAGCGCGGCCACACGACCCGTCTGTTCGATGGTAAGTCTCTCGACGGTTGGACGGTCGAGAACGGTGCGAAAGTCGAAATCCAAGACGGCAATCTGCTGCTCAAGGACGGTGACGGCTGGCTGCGCTCGCACCACGTCTACTCCGACTTCCAATTGCACGTCGAGTGGAAAGCCCTGAAGGCCGACACGTACGACGCAGGCATCTATTTGCGAGCACAGCGTGAAGGTGCTCCGTTCCCGAAGAAGGGCTACCAAGCCAATCTGCTGCAAGGCAAAGAGGGGAATATTGGCAGCCTGCCCGGCGCCGAAAGCAGAGGACTTGTCCGGCCGGGTGAATGGAACGCCTTCGACATCACCGTCGTTGGCGACCGAGTCACGATGGTCATCAACGGTTGCCCGGCCTATTCCGTCGGCGGCGTCAAGGAACCGGTCGGTCACGTCGGCATTCAAGTCGAGGTGCCGAAAGGGGGACAGTTCCTTTTGCGAAATCTCTGCATCACGGAACTCGGCTTCACGTCGCTGTTCAACGGCCAGAACTTCACCGGCTGGGAAGGAGCCGGTCAATCGGCCGAGACTTGCTGGAAGATCGAAAACGGCTTGCTCGTCTGTACCGGCCAGAAAGGCCCGTGGTTGCGGAGCTGCCGCGAGTACGACAACTTCTCAATGCGGTTCGACTACCTGCTGGCGACCGGCGGCAACAGCGGCGTCTATGTGCGAGTCCCTCAGGATGGCAATCACCACCGCGAGAACGACACGAAGCCCACCGCCGGTTTCGAGGTTCAAGTCCTCGATGACGCCGCCAAAGAACACGCAAAGCTCAAGGACTATCAATACTCAGCGTCGATCTACGACATCGCCGGAGCCAACCCGCGCAACACCCGTCCCCCCGGTGAATGGAATACGCTCGAAATCGTCTGCGACGGCGACCGGGTCATCACGCGGCACAACGGCGTGACCGTCACCGACATCAACGCCGAATCTCACCCGCTCATCAAACTGCGACAACTCAACGGCTACCTCGGCCTGCAAAATCACAGCACTGAGGTCAAGTTCCGCAACCTCCGCATCGGTCCGCCGGTCAAGTAGTCCTTCAAGTAAAAACCTTGAGTCTTGAACTGACCAGAACCATTTTGCCCATGTCAGCCAGTGGCGAAGCTCACGTAAACACTCGTCTGTCAGGCCGAGCTGCAGTGGTCACGGCTTTCAGCGTCGAATGATTCCGAGCGTTTCCATCACTATGGGTGAACGGCCACCGTGCGAAAGCCGATGTGGTCATAGCCACGCTCAGGTTCGAAACGCAGTCGGAAGGCGGATCGGCAGGGCCAACCCTCGTCGGCCCCGCCGTTCTGGTTCGCTGCAGGGACTCCCCGTGGCGAATTCTCCGGCTGGGCACCAACAGAGCTTGATGACTGTAAGCAGGCGTGCGTTCCCTGCCCTTGAGCCATTGAACACAGATGCCGTTTCCTCGAACACCGGCGAACCGCATGAGCAACTGTCAGCCTTTGCGGCACTAAGGACCGAGCAATCAACAGTCTTCATTGGCGCTTCGGATCGAATGATCGATTCAGACTGCTGGCAGCCGAGAACACCGAACACCAACAGGGCGAACGAACCAACTCTCCTCACAAAAGTCACGACTATCTCTGGCAATCTGTCCTTCGAACCTCGTGGGGCAAGCCACGAGGCAGGTCGCATGCGCAATTCTCGATGGACTTGCTCTCTCAAAGCAAAAACGAGTGAGCGATGATGAGTCAGAGTTTGAATAGTAAACTCCCTCCGATCCAAGATTGCACGAATTCAGACGGCTGATCTGTTGGCCCAACATGGACGAATCGCACACTATCGACATCGCTGAGCGAGATGAAATTCCGTCGCTCCGGACCCCGGTGCAGTTTCTGCCTGGGGTTGGACCGGCGCGAGTGCCGTTGTTGGAACGTTTGGACCTCAAGACCGCCGAGGATGTGCTGCTCAATGTGCCGCGAGATGTGTTGGATTTATCGCGTGTCACGCATGTCCGAGACCTGCAGCCAGACATCTTGCAGTCGGTCAAAGGCAAGGTTGTTAATCGGGACGCTCGGTTGACAAGCACTGGCAAGACGATGACCGCCGTGTTGCTCGATTGCGGCGACGGATACGTGCGCGGCGTATGGTTTAACCAACCCTGGATGATCCAGAAGTTCGAGGATCAGCAGACGGTGCTGTTCTCCGGCAAGCCGAAATGGAAAACCGGACGGTGGGAGTTCGGTAATCCGGAGGTTCAATATCTCGACACTGACGACAGCGACGCGCCGAGCGAAGTGCTGCCGCGATATCACCTGACCGAAGGGTTGCGGATGTTTGAGATGCGGCGCATCTCGCGAGCAACCGCCGAACGATTCGCGGACTTGATCGTCGAGCACTTGCCGGATGAATTACTCGCGCGGCACAAGTTGCCTCGACGACGCGACGCGATCCGGCAGTTGCATGTCCCCAAGACGATGGCCGAGTTTCAAGCGGCTAAGCGGCGACTCATTTTTGAAGACTTGTTGGAGTTTCAAGTTGGCTTGGCCTTGCGACGCCGAGCCTGGAAGCGCGGCCCCCCTGCCCCACCCCTGCCGGTCAACGCCAAGATCGACGCGCGAGCACGGCGGTTGTTTCCGTTTCAATTTACCGCCGGACAAAACCAAGCCGTCACGGAAATCTGCCGAGACGTCGCTTTCGATCAAGCCATGCACCGGTTGTTGCAAGCGGATGTCGGTGCCGGCAAAACCGCAATTGCGATTTACGCGATGCTGGTCGCGGTGGCCAATGGACATCAAGCGCTCATCATGGCTCCCACCGAGTTGCTCGCGACACAGCACTGGAACGTGATCGACTCGCTCTTGTCCGAAAGCCGTGTCGAGCGGCGCTTACTGACCGGCAGTCTCACCGAGTCGCAGCGACGACAGACTCTCACGGAGATGGAAAGCGGCGCGGCGCAGTTGATCGTCGGGACGCAAGCACTGATCCAAAAGCACGTGCGGTTTGCGAAGCTCGGCCTGGTCGTAATCGATGAGCAACACAAATTCGGTGTCGCGCAGCGTGCTCACTTCGGCGGTGGCGGACTCGCACCGCATGTCCTAGTGATGACCGCAACACCAATTCCGCGCAGCTTGTGCCTGACTCAATTCGGTGATCTCGATATCACGTCGATTACGGACCTGCCTCCGGGCCGGCAAAAAATCGTCACCAGTCGTGTCTTTTCGGAACCGACTCGACAGCGAGCTTGGGAGTTCCTCCGTCAGCAACTTCGCGTCGGCAGGCAGGCGTATGTCGTATGCCCGCGAGTCGGAGCCAGCGACGCCGAGGACGAAGCATCGCTCGTCGAATGGTTGCAAAGCCTCGCGCCCGGCCCAGCGAGTTCCTCGGCCGATATGCCGCTGGCCGCGGAAGAGGCGTTTGCCAAGCTGTCGGTCGGCGAATTGAACGGCTTCCGAGTCGGGCTGGTTCACGGTCGGATGCCGCGCGACGAACGAGCGGAGACAATGGATCGTTTTCGCAACGGCGAATTGCAAGTCCTGATCTCAACAACCGTCATCGAAGTCGGCGTTGATGTTTCGAACGCAACACTGATGGTCATCTTTCACGCCGAACGCTTCGGATTGTCACAGCTTCACCAACTGCGAGGTCGTGTCGGTCGCGGCAAATTCCAAGGCTATTGCTTCCTGTTTTCGGATGCGGACGATCCCGATGCCTTACGACGACTGCACGCGGTTGAGACCAGCACGAACGGATTTCAAATCGCCGAGGCGGATTTCGAACTTCGCGGTCCTGGAGACGTCCTGGGGACTCGGCAACACGGCGATTTGCCGCTCCGTTTCGCGAACATCCTGCGCGACCAAGAACTCCTGCTTGACGCTCGCCGCGCTGCCGGCGATGCGATCGACAGCGGTTCGATCGACACAGCGGAATACGCCCCACTCAAACTGCGAGTACTCGACCGCTTCGCAACGCTGATGGATCTGCCACAGACCGGGTAGTGACAGACGCGCTGCGCCCCTTCACGATTACGATCTTCGACCTCGGCCACCGCCGCGACGACGTTGTGGAGGAGGAGGTGGTGGTGTCGGTTCTGCCCCACCCGATCCGCGCGGATCATTTTGCAAGCTTTCATCGGCGTCGTCCGGCCCCAAATTGCGGCCGACAAGCTGCGGCTGCAGCAGGTACTTGATCGCGTCTTCCCAGGACGGAATGTTCGAGTAGGCGATCGGTGTCACCACATAGGCGTCCCCATCGACAGCTTCGACGACATCAGCTGCACTTCCCTGGGCGATAGGCTCACGATTCGATCGGGAGCTTCCGTCGCTGGCCGGACCTTCAGCGGGTCGACGACGGCGACGGCGACGAGAACCACTGCGAGATTCGGACGAAGGACGGTCCGCATCGATGGCATCTTTCGCGATCTCTTCAGCAAATCCATCGCTCACAGCGGAATCACCCACGACGGCCGATGGAATGAAATCGGGTGATTCGCCTGCTGCCGCCCAAGCATCCGTTAAATCAAACTTCGTCCCTTCGTTGCCCTCCGGCGACACCGCTCGCGACTCGGAACGAGGCTCTCGACGACGACGGCGACGGCGACTTCGTCGCTGCGGGGCATCGTCTTTGTCCAACGGCTCGACATCCGAGGCTGAGACCATCTCATCGGATTCACCAGCTGCCTCGGCGGGCGGAAGCCTCGAAGTCTCAAGGACGCTGCCGGCAGGCGCCGGTCTCACATCCGAATCCTCGTCGGGCCAAACGAGTTCATGATCGATCGACCCGCCGGTCAACCCACTTTGGTCTTTCAGAACGGCATCTGCAGCTTGTGAACTTTGAGCAACGGACTCCTCAAGAGGTTTACGGTCAGGCACGGCATGTGACACGCTCGATGACGACGGCGTGACTTTCGGTTGCTCGTCGAAGATGCCGCTTCCGAAATCGTCGAAACCACCGTCCGACGTTGCCGCTGATTGAATCGCTGGTTGGTTGGCCGGCGCGATCGGTCCAGATTCGCCGGGACGGCGATCATCACGTCGGGAACGACGCTCACCGCTCGAGCGATCTTCGCGTGGACCGCGATCGTCACGAGGACGATCTCCGCGTCGCGGACGAGGCGGCCGTTCGCCAGAATGATTTCCCGATCTTGTGACGGCCTCTGCGGGGCGATGTTCGTCACGAGATGGTCGTTGATCGGCTGATGAACGATTCTCTAAACCCGGACGTTCATCCCGACCACGATCACGACGGCCACGGTCCCTTCCGCTGCGTCCACCACGATCTCCTCGGTCGCCCCGTTGCGATCGAGGTCGTTCACCTTCGGCGCGCGGCGAATCAGTCTCGGGTATTTCTTCCCATTCCCAATTCTCAAGCAAGTCCCAATATGCATCCTCGCGCGTACGCCGTGGTTGCCTTCTGCGGCGAGGCTCCGGCCGCCTTTCTTCAGCTGCATCGACGAGGTCAGGCGAGAGGACTTCGGTATCACTTTCTTCATCTTCCTCATCTCTGTCCGCGTCATCGTGAATGGCCCCGATTCCTTCCGGTGCCAGAGTGAGCCCATCGTCATAATCGGCAGGCAACGTCAACCCTTCGGCATCGTAGTCATCAGGCAAGGTGAGACCATCGTCATCCGAAATGAAACCTGCTTCGGGGGTCGCGCACTCAGCAGCCGAAGTGCTAGCGGCTTCAACCTCTTCGACAATGCCAAACCCAAACAATTCGTCGCTGCTGACACTCGCTTTGGCCGCTCGTTGCGGAACCGATTTGACCGGCGGCTTCTCAGCTACAACTGGCGACGAGTTGGTTGACGGCAGAACCGCGTCGGTCGTCGCTTCCGGAGCAAATTCGATGTCGGACTGAGGGATCGAGACTGGCATCTCGGGTGGCTTGGGAAGCTCGACCTTAAACATGTCTTCGTCGAGAAGGTCTTCGTCGCCGGTGGCTTTGTCCAAATTGATGCCAAAAAGATTCTGAGCCAAACCAGCCAAGTCATCGGCAGGTTGGTCGAATTGCGGTTTCTTGCTCATAGTCGGTAGAGCGTAGCTAGTGCGGACTCATCCGCCAACTATCACCAATTGGACGACTCCTCCAGGAAACTCTGGGGGATTATGCCTCATCTCACGGATTGTCAGGATGTTGCGATATGTCCACGCTGCGATTGACTGGTAGTCCTTTTTGGCGACGCCGTGCGAGTGTAGGGGGATTAGGAAAAATTTTCCGAGTACTTCCTTGCGAAGGAGCAAGGATCTTCTCATGATCTTGCCCTGCTTACCGGGCGAAACCGGCAAGCTCCTGATAGCCCGCAAAGTGCCGAACAAAAAATAGCTGTTGGGGGGACTCACCCGGTGGCTGGTGAGGTATGTTTGAGTGGCTGACGTTGCAGTACCGTTGGTCGGGACTCGAGTGTCCAAAGAACAAAAGGAGCGAGAGAATGAAGAATCTGTTGAGTCTGATGGTGGCTGGCATCTTGGCGATGTCAGTGGCGGTGAGCGATGCACAACCTCCGGCCCCGACGCCAGAACCGGCGGCCCCAGCGGCTGCAGGTGGCCCGGTTGAGCTGTTTCACTGCGTGAAGTACGTGGACAAAGACGAAATGGCACCCTGCGCAAAGCCAATGATCGTCGAAGTCCGTGACCCTTGCTGGAAGCCGGATCCGTGCAATCCGTGCAGCAAGCCACCGTGCGTCAAGGTGCAGATTTGCGTGCCCGAGTGCAGCTGCTGCCCGCCGACGATCAAGTGCAGCAAGGACGGCAAAAATGTTCGCTACGACTTCGGCAAGTACGCTGTCGATATCCGTGGCAAGAAGGGCTACATCGAAGTCGATTATCAGGACTAATTCCGAATCGATTATTCGACGATGCTGAAATGCGAACCGGCCGAGGTGTAATCCCCGGCCGGTTTCGTTTTTGGGGAATGCAAACTGATGCTGGTCACCGTTGCGTGCCGAGCCGAGTGACCCTCACCGCACACGATTTGTAGCTCGGTTGCTTCGAGTACGGATCGAAGACCGCATCGGTGAGTTGATTGGCGTTTGACTCATGCATCGCCACAAACACCTGTCCGACCGGCACGCCGGGAGTCAGAAACGCCTGAGCGGTGACTCGGCCCCGTTGCGATTCGACGGAAACGATTTCATTCGGAGCAATGCCGAGCGATCGAGCATCATTGGGATTGATCTCGACGTACATTCGCTGCGGATACAGCTTCCGCAAGACTTCAGACTTCGATGTCCTGGTCTGCGTATGCCATTGTGAAGCGGTGCCGCGTCCCGTCAGCAACACGAAGGGATACTTCGCGGACGCCGGCTCCGGCATCGGCCGAGGAGCCTCAAACAAAAACTTCGCGCGACCGTCAGGATGATAGAAGCGACCGTCCTCGAACAATCGCTGTTCCTGTCCGGCCGATGGCCGTAACCGTTTTTCCGAAGGGGTCAGATCGCTCACTTCCTGGCTTGCCGTTGGCAGCGGCCATTGAATGCCACCCGACTCTTCGATCATCCGATAGTCCTCAATGCCGGTGATGTCACACGGCTGGCCAGCGGTAAGCTGCTTCAGGATTTGAAAGACCGCGGCGGGGGAGTCCCAGTTTTCGAACATCTTGCCGCAGCCCCAGGCGTCGGCAATCAGCCGGAAGATTGAAAAATCGGAGATCGCTTGGCCGGGGGCACGCCGCACTTTCTTAAAGACTCCGATGCGGCGTTCGCTGTTGATGAATGTGCCGTCCTTCTCGCCCCATCCGGCGGCGGGCAACACGAGGTGTGCTCGCTGAACGGTCTCGGTCGTGTGATACATGTCTTGCACGACAAGAAACTCCACGCGGTCGAGGATGTCGTGACACAGCCGCTGATTGATCCACGAGTGGGCCGGATTCGTGCAAATGACCCACAGGCCGCGAATCTTTCCTTTGAGGACACCTTCGAGGATTTCGTGATACGACCACGACGCCTCGTGTGGAATACGAGCTTCGTCGATGCCGAGAATCCCCGCGACCTTCGCGCGGTGATCGGCGTTCGCGAAGTCGTGGCCGCCGATTAATCCCGTCGTGTTGGAAAACAGCCGCGAGCCCATCGCATTGCACTGGCCGGTGATCGAATTCGCTCCGGTCCCCGGCTTGCCGATGTTGCCGGTCATCAGCGCGAGATTGATAAGGCTCTGAGCCGTGCGGACTCCCTGATAGCTCTGATTGACTCCCATCGTCCACCAGAAAGAGACTCGTTTTCCCTCGTGAATCAGCGCCGCAAAGCGTTCGATCGTCTCGGCCGACAAGCCAGTCGCGGTCGCAACATGGTCGAGCGTGAACGGCAAGACGAATTCGGAAAACGTGCGAAAACCGGTCGTGTTGGCGTCGATGAACTGGCGGTCGATCCAGCCCCGCTCGATCAAGATCCGTGCGATGCCGTAGAACAAATCCATGTCTGACTTCGGTGCCAGCGGCAGATGCAGCGTCGCGGCCATCGCGGTCTCGGTGCGACGTGGGTCGATGACGATGATCTCCGGCTTGTTCTTGTTCCGCATCACTCGCTCCCACATGATCGGGTGCGCGAGACACAGATTGCTGCCGACGAGCACGATCGTGTCGGATTCCTCGAAGTCGGCGTAGGTGTAGGGCGGAGCGTCGAAGCCGAACGACTGCTTGTAGGCGACGACGGCGGTCGCCATGCACTGCCGCGTGTTGCCGTCGCCATGCTTCATCCCCATGCCGAACTTGGCGAGTGCTCCGAGGAACGCCATTTCCTCCGTCGCCATCTGCCCGGTGCTGATGAAAGCGATCGAATCGTCGCCGTGCCGTGATTGAATTCCCTGCATCCGCGCGACGAATGTCTTCAATGCCGTGTCCCAACCGATCGGCTTGAGCTTGCCGCTCGCATCGCGCAGCAGCGGTGTCGTCGCTCGATCAGGTGCGTCGAGCACCGTCAGAGCCTCCCAACCTTTCGGACAGGCCATGCCGAGGTTCACCGGGTAATTCGTGTTCGGAGACAGCGAGATCGCCTCTCCGTCTTTCAAATGCAAATTAAGGCTGCATCCCGTCGAGCAGTACCCGCACACCGAAGTCGTCACCGCATTCGGCTGCGACTTCGCTGGGACTTGCCCCAGTCCGAACCCACCCGGTTGCAGCAACAACTCGCGTGTCAGCGGGCCATCAAATGCACGCATTAAGGAACTTTCGATCATCGAATTGTCCCCGGCATTCGTGGTGAGGCGACGGCGGCGAAGAACAGATAGCGTTCGAGCAGCTCGCCCACCAAGCAGGCGTTGGCGAGCACGACCGACGTGAGCAACATCGAAACTGAGGAGGGTTCGACATCACCGATCTGTGTTCGCAGCATGATCGGCATGAGTACGCCGCCGAGCACTCCGCAGGCGAAGCGAGCTTGCGTCCAGCGAGCGAGCGGGCCGGTCATCAGCAGGGCCGAGCGTTTCAGCGGAGTCGTCTGTTTGCGGAGCAGATGCCGGAAAACCAACGCTTCGAATCCCAGTTTCGTCAGGGTGACGATCATCAACGCTTGGCAGATCAAGTCCCCTCGGCGAACGAGCAGTCGAGTGACCGGCCCGTTGTTGATGACCGCCAGAGCCAACAACGTCACCCACGTCGCGGCGATGCCGAGCAATGCCGTCGTCAGCGTGAAGCGAGTGGCCGTTAAGGGAAAACTCCAGAATGCTCGTTGAGTGAAGGCGTAGATCATCACCGAGCAGAACACGCCGAGCAGCCCGAACGCTCCGACCGACCAGCCGACCGCATCGTGCGCGAACGGTCCCAAGCCGACCGATTCGAAGCCGAACCAATTGCCGATCGCGTACACGACGGCGGCTCCGGCGAACGCGCCGAAAACGACGATCTCACGCGAAAGCCACGAGTGCCGCAAACCGATGACCGCTCTCCATGCGTATTGCGGCCGGCCGAGATGCAGAGTGCTTGCCCCCAACGCCAGCAGACCGAAGGCCAATGCGTTCAACGAGTGCAGCGGCCGAATCGCCGCAGCCAACTCGGCAGACAGCAGCCGCTCCAAGCCCAGCCCAACGAGAAACGCGCCGACCGACAACTGCGTCAGCACGAGCATCACGATCAGCGGCCAGTGCGGATGCTGGGCGCTCACCGAATGAAAATCGACCGGCAGCAGGTTGCGCGGGAAAACCTTTTTGCTTTTGTACGTGGTCGTCGGCAAGGTGATCTGCGGTTCGGGAGCGGCTGGCAGGAACGTGTTCGCTTCGCAGTCCTCGACGACTTGAACGCGGCTGACGATCCGAATGGCGATCGCCTCATGCGGACACGCCTGCACGCATGCGGGAGCTTCGCCGTGAGTCAACCGATCTGAGCACATGTCGCACTTGCGCACGATGCCCAGACCGCTGTGATACTTCGGCACGTCATACGGACACGCCAGCGTACAGTACTGACAGCCGAAGCATTGGTCGTCGAGATGCTTCACGATCCCTGTGACCGGGTCTTTCTCGTAGGCATCAACCGGGCACGCGGACATGCAACCCGGTTCCAGACAGTGATGACAAGCCGTTGTGACATGCTGCAACACGGGCAACTCGGTCGTCCCGCCGATCAACATGCCGACATCACGCCACGTCTCGTTGTGATCGAGTCCGTTCAACGAATGACACGCCGTCACACACGCCTTGCAACCGGAGCAGCGATCGAGATCAACCTCAAACGCATATTGTTGACCCGGAGCAGGCAGGCTCGCCGGTATCAGCGATTTATAGTACCGCGACTGAGCCGGCAGATGGTGGTCATCATGCAACCTCGCGAACTCTTCGACGGCGGTGAGCTGCTGCTGATCAGTCAGCAGACGTGCGAGAAGCGAGACGCCACTGACGACAGTCATCTGGCGAGCGGGGGACGTTGACGCCCCGGTTGGCGAATCGCTGGATGGCACTCGGTCAACCGGGGGGCCGACGTCCCCCGCTCGCCTATTGTCTTCAATGATGACACTCATCGCGCGACCTACACTTCCAACAGTTCGCGCGGCTGAGCGGGAGTCGCGGCGGACGAGCAGTTCGTCTGACAGGACGTTGCTAAGCGGCAGCCGATTTCCGTCGCCAACTCGCGGTCGAGCAGTTCGGTTGGCGGAAGTTGCAGCATCACGTCATCGCCAGCGACACGCACCGGAAATGTGCGGATGCGATAGTCCTCACCTTGCAGCGACGCTCCGGTTTTCAGCGAGAAGGTTTTCTTGTGCAGCGGACACGCGACCTTCGGCGTTCCGGCCGCGTCGCCGAGGATGCCTCGGCCGAGCACGAACGCCTTCTTGTGCGGGCACATGTTCTGAGTCGCATACCATTCGCTGCGTGACGCGAAGTTGAAGACCGCGATCTGGACTTTGCCGTATTTGATCGTCGCCCCTCCGTCGGTCGGAAAATCCCAGGTCTTGCCGACCGAGACCCAATCAGTGGACCCTGCCATGGCAGCAGCCTCTTTCGCGTCGTGTTCGCCGAGCGTGCGACCATCCAGCATCTTGAATTGTTCGAGCGACACCACCTCGCTGGGCCAGAAATCCGGCCGAGCTTGTCCACGTTCGGGGACGATCTCGATGCACGATTCGGTTTCATCCGTGTTGACGAACTGACTGAAGCGGCGGCGTTTCTCTGGATCGCGGACGACGGCGGCCCATTCGCATTCGTAGGTATCGACCAGCCGCTGCATCATCGCTTCGAGTTCGGCCGCGATGCCCAGCTTGTCATTCACGACGACGTCGCGGATGTGGTCGATGCCCCCTTCGAGCTTCTCGCACCAGACTGACGTGCGCGTCAGGCGGTCAGCCGTCATGATGTAGTACATGAAGAAGCGGTCGATGTATTTGAGCGCCGTCTCTTCGTCGATGTCCGCTGCGAGCAACTCTGCGTGACGTGGCTTCGCTCCGCCGTTGCCGCAGACGTAGAGGTTGTAGCCCTTCTCCGTCGCGACGAGGCCGACGTCTTTGCCCTGAGCCTCGGCACATTCGCGGACGCAACCGCTGACCGCCATCTTCACTTTGTGCGGAGCACGCACTCCCTTGTAGCGGTTCTCGACACGCACTGCGAAACCGACCGAATCTTGCACGCCATACCGGCACCATGTCGTCCCGACACAGCTTTTCACCGTCCGTAGTGCCTTGCCGTAGGCGTGTCCGCTTTCAAATCCCGCATCGACGAGCTGTTCCCAAATGTCCGGAAGATCTTGCACCGCCGCGCCGAACAAGTCGATCCGCTGCCCGCCCGTGATCTTCGTATAAAGACCGTACTTCTTCGCGACGTCGCCGAGCACGATCAACTTGTCCGGTGTGATCTCGCCACCGGGAACGCGCGGCACGACCGAATACAAACCGCCGCGCTGCATGTTCGCGAGGAACCGATCGTTCGTGTCCTGTAACGTCGCGTGCTGCTCATTGAGGATGACATCGTTCCAAAGACTGGCCAGGATCGACGCGACCGCCGGTTTACAGATTTCGCAGCCGTTCCCTTTGCCGCAGTGCTTCAGCACGGCATCGAACGACTTGAGTCCTTTGACCTTCACAACCGCGAACAACTCGGTGCGCGACAGCGAAAAATGTTCGCAGAGATGATTCGTAACGACCTTACCTGCCTTCTTCAGTTCCGCGTTGAACAGGTCCGTTACCAGCGGCATACAACCGCCGCAGCCGGTGCCGGCTCGCGTGCAGCTCTTCACGGCACCGACCGAATCGAGACTCCCTTCCCGGATCGCGTGGCAGATCGCCTGCTTGCTGACGTTGTTACACGAGCAAATCTGCGCGTCATCCGGCATCGCCTCGACACCCCCCAGCGACGCACCTCCCGTTTTACCGACAAGTAACTCATGCGGCTTGCACGGCAACGGCTGAGTTCCCTTCGCGAGAATCGAGAACGTGCCGTACTCCGACGCATCGCCGACCAGCACGCCGCCGAGCAGCTTCGTGCCATCGAGGCTGAAGATCAGTTTCTTGTAAACGCCGCCAAACGGATCTTCGAATGTCAGCGGCACCGCTCGCTCGGCCGGAGCCTCGTAGTCGCCGAACGATGCGACATCGCAGCCCATCAACTTCAGCTTCGTCGAGAGATCGGTCCCGGTGAAATGCCGCTCATCGCCGCACAGATTCGCCGCGACGATCTCGGCCATCTCGTAACCGGGTGCGACGAGTCCGTAAATCATGCCGCGATGCAGAGCACACTCGCCGATCGCATACACGTCGGGATCGGAAGTCCGCAGTTGATCGTTGACGGTGATCCCGCCGCGCGGGCCGACGTGAATGTCGCTCTCCTTCGCGAGATCATCGCGCGGGCGAATGCCGGCCGAGACGATCACCATTTCCAGATCGAGCGTTGAGCCGTCGTTGAATTCCAACCGCTCGATCCTGCCGTTCCCGTGAGCCTCTTTGCTGGACTTGTTGAGATGCACCTGCACGCCGAGCGATTCGATCTTCTTCACCAGCGTCCGCGAGCCAGCGTCATCAATCTGCCGAGGCATCAGTCGCGGAGCGAACTCAATGACGTGCGTCTCCAAGCCGAGATCAAACGCCGCCTTCGCCGCCTCCAGGCCGAGCAACCCGCCACCGATGACCGCACAGCGTTTTGATTTCTTCGAGTACTCGATGATCTGATTGAGGTCTTCGATCGTTCGGTAAACGAACACCCCTTGCTTGTCGAACCCCGGTACCGGTGGCACGAACGGGTACGAGCCTGTCGCCATGATCGCGACGTCGTACTGAATCTCGACACCCTTCTGCGAGCGGATGATTTTCTGCTCGCGATCCATTGAGCACGCACGGTCCCCCAGATGAATCTCGACGCCGTGCTCGCGATACCACTCCATCCGGCCGATCATCAGCTTCTCGGCATCGCGGTGAGCAAAGAAGCTCGTCAGCCCAACTCGGTCGTAAGCGGCACGCGGTTCCTCGCAGAAGGTGATAATGCGAAACTGCTTGGCCTTGTCGAACTCAACCAGCCTCTCGCAGAAACGCTGGCCGACCATGCCGTTGCCGATCACGACAACCGTCTTGCGTGCGAGCATCGGAGCCGAATCCTCGGGATCAGGTTCGTGAGTTGCTGTTTTCATGGCATCGCGGGTTTCGTGCAAATGGTCGAAGGTGAAAAGCGGGGGGAATCGTGGCTCAAATTGTTTGCGATTCTTGCCGGCGGATGCGGAGCACCACGCAGTGCAACCAGATCAGGCTCGCCACGGTAAGACCGAACACGACCCAAAACATCGACTGCGGTTGCCCAGTCCATTGCTTGAGGTACGCAAACAGCGGCGGCATCGCGAAGCCACCCAGCGCCGCCAATGATCCGACCAATCCGACAACCACACCCACGTCCTTCGGGTAATATTCCGGCACATACTTGATGGTTGACGCTTTGCCGAACCCTTGTGTGATCCCCAAGACGGTCACACAGATCGTGAACGCTGTCAGGCTCATCGGCATGAACAGCAGCAGCGACATCAGCGAGCCAATGATGAAGACCCCGTAGGTCACTTTGCGCGGACCAAACCGATCCGACAACCAGCCACCGAACGGCCGCAGCAGGCTCGATGCAAAGATGAAAGGAGTCGTCAGCAACGCCGCCTTGGCCAGCGGCAGGTCGTAGACAGTGACGAGGTACTTCGGCAGCCAGGCGGCCATCGCCACATAGGCCCCGAAGACCACTGTGTAGTACAGACTGAATCGCCACACGCGAATGTCCTTGAGCGGTGCCAGCATCGCGGTGAATGACCGCCCGGCTCCAGGCTTCTTGTCAGTTGCCGGAGCAATCACGGTCACGGCCAGCGCCATTAGCAACAGCAATACGCCGTAGAGAAACGGCACGAAGCGCCAACCGCCGGGTATCCAACCGCGCAGTACTCCGGCCGCCGGGACGAGTCCAATGAGCACAGGCCCAACCAATTTCGTCACCGAGGCTCCGACGTTGCCCGCTCCAAACAAACCCATCGCGAAGCCTTGTTGCTTTGGCGGAAACCAAGCCGCATTCCAGGCCGATCCGACCGAGAACGAGTTGCCTCCCATGCCAACCAGGAACGCGAAGACCATCAACTGCGCGTAGCTGGTCGCCGATGAAACCAAAAACGAACTGACGCTCGCGAAGAGCAGCAAGCCGACGAAAGTTCGCTTGCCACCCAAACGGTCGGCCAGCATTCCAAACGGCAACCGCCAGACCGCACCGTTCAGGATCGCGATCGCCGACAGCCAAGCCAGCGACACATCGTTGAATCGAAACTCCTGCTGAATCGGAATACCGAGCACTCCGAACATTAGCCACGCAGCAAAGCTGAGCGTGAAGCCGCTGAACGAAAGCCACAAGACTTTCGCACAATTCGTACGCTCGACGGCCTGAGCAAGATCGATACTTGTGGATAACCCCGGGTCGAGCGACCGCCCAGTACCCAATGCCGAGGCACTGGCGGGGTGCGACATTTCCGTAGACGACATGCAACAAGTTCCCAACCCGGTTGCGAAGACGTCCATGCCAGCGCACGATCATCATTCGGATCGGAAACTCGTTGGAGCGCAAACCGCAATCCGTGGCCGTCTCCTCAGCCCTCGCGGCGTTCAACGATCCCGACTCTTCAGGTGCCACAGGCTCGCTACAAGCCGCGTGCCAAAGACTGACCTAAGCTGGGGCAACTTCGGTTCAGACGCACGGAATACGAGTTTTTTACTCGCAAAAACCCATGTCACTACGAAGAGTCTGGATTTGCAGAAAAAAAACTGGTTCACAACCTGGGGACTGTCGGACCGAATTGCTGCTCAAAATCCGTGCGATGATGTTGGGCAATTAGTCGTTGTCGCCGACACCCGACTTCGTCCTTTGCACGACGAATTTGTGGCCACACTCGCACTGAGCCTTGCGGACATGCACCTGAGCACCGCACTTTGGACAGGGCTTTCGCCATGCGGACGGGGTTGCATCAAGCGTGACGCTCTTGTCCGGTTTTTTGGCCTTCAGTTTCTTCATCCGCTTTTCGTCAGCTTGCAACTCAGCGCATTGCGGATGGACACCTGCGGGGGAATACGAAACCTGGCCACAAACAGGACAAATTTTTCGCGGCGGAGTCGTGTACATCGGACCGGGTTTTTTTTGATTCATGGGAACCTGCCAGGTGAACTCGCCAATTGGCAGGGTATCGTACCACCCGCGAATCCGAGATTCCATCAGCCCTCCCGAATCAACCGATTTTGGCTCAGGGAACTGCGTTCGGAACGGATTGCAACGTCACCATCACTTCGACCGTTTGATCGCCACGAAGCAATGTCAGGCGAACCATTGCCCCCACCTCACGGCGGTCCAACGAACGATACAAGTCGTTTTGAGTTCGCACGACTTCGTCATCGATCTTGAGAATCACATCGCCGACAACTTGCGCTTCCCAGTCAATTCCGCGAAGGCCGGCCTTCTCGGCGGAACTGTTCGGAACAACTTGGGCGATCACAACTCCTCGCTTGATTAGCGGCAACGACGCCGCACGACGATCGTCCAATGTCCGAATTCCCAGACCGGGACGTTTGACTCGTCCGGTGTCGATTAATTGCGGAACCACTCGTTGCACCGTGTCGACTGGAACCGCGAAGCCAATTCCGATCGAACCGCCACTCGTCGTCTTGATGGCCGCGGTGACTCCGATCAGGCGGCCAGCACTGTCCAACAGAGGCCCGCCCGAGTTTCCAGGATTGATCGCCGCATCGGTTTGAATCACTCCTTGAATCGGACGGCCAGAGATCGATTCGATTTCGCGGCCCAAGCCCCCGATGATGCCGGTCGTAAGCGTCTGATCCAACTGAAACGGGCTGCCGATCGCAAACACTTTTTGACCGACCTCTAAATCAAACGAGGTTCCCAACGGAATCGGATGCAACTTTTCGGCCGGACATTCGACCTTAAGAACTGCCAAATCCTTGGATTCATCCGCTCCAACCCGCTTCGCTTCCAGACGCGTGTTGTCCGCAAGTGTGACCCAAGCTTTGTCCGATCCGTGGATGACGTGGTAGTTGGTGACGATGTAGCCGCTTCGATCCCACACGAAGCCACTTCCGGAACTTTCCGGGATGTCGACTTCCTTGAGTCTCTGCCAATCAAATCTCTCCACGACGTTGTCGACATGCACGACCGACGGGGCGACTCGTTTGAAGAGTTCGATCGTCGCCTTTTCATCCGCCGCAAGATCGCCACGCGCGACGATCGGACGCTCTTGTCGAGTGAAATCGCGGTACACCAACACCAGTACCAGAATCGCCAGCATCATCACCAGCGATCCGTTGACCGACACTCCAGGCCGTAAACGCGAGCCGGGGGAATCGAGGTCGTGACGAGGTTCCATGAGGCACCCCGAATCAGGGGTCAGAGGTGGGGGGGGCAGACTATTTCAAATCGGCAGCTCGCTCGCGCAATTCCTTCATCGCGGCGGCGAAGCGAACGCGGACTCGTTCGGGAAGTTTCGAAAACTGCCGCTGCACATCCGGAGTGATCGATTTCGCGCAGCGTTCCAGCATCGCCACCACTCGCTTGACTGTTTGCTCAACGCCGGTGGACGAAACGTTTCCCGGAACGTCGTCCAGCGTTTCACGGGGCGGAGTCGTGGCTCCGGTGCGAAATGGAGCGTATTCGCCAGAGGAAGCCGACAACGTCGCGGCATCGGAGGTCTCGCGGCCTCGTTTCGCCGAACCCGCTGGCATCGGTGCTCGGGACGCCGGAAGATCGAGATCCCCTTCGGCCCGCACCACCCCAGGACGGTCACTGTCGTAGGCGTCAAACGCCGCCGCTCCGTCGTTGCCGACCAACAGAGCTTCCTGATCCTCGGTCGCGCTCGTCGTGACGTCCTCGCCCCGTTGGAGCCGACGCCACGCCTTCATCTCGGCGATGGTCGCCTCGTTCTCGTTGGCCCAGCTCAGGCATTCGGCCGCATCATCCCAATTCAAAGCGATGTAAAAGTGCGACCACTTCAGGGCCGAGTAATTGTCGCGGACGTCGGTGAAGGTCTCACAGACGCGCCGCCGCTGATAAACTTGATCGCCAGACATGCCCACTAACTCGCCGAAATCAGCGTCTGTTCGGCCGCGAGCGAACTTCTTGGTCCACTGGACCGCGCATTCGCCGACGGTCCAGTTGCATTGACTGACCGCCGTTTGTGCTCGCTGAATGAGTTCCTTTTCTGTCTCGTGCTTCGCCGTCTTCGTCTGGCTCATGGACCTGGTCCCACCGGGTTTGTGACTCCGATCGTGGGTACCTCCGTGCCACCCGGCAGTGATTTCAGAAGCCTGAAAAACGCCTGCCTCCTCGCTCCCAATTGCCGCTATCCGTCAGCGGGGCGGGGATGGTATCGGCATGTTTGGGGGAATGCCACTGGCGGATGACACAGGAAATTGAGCCGACACGAAAAATGAACTTTATTCCGCCTTGCGAATTCCAACTTCCGAATTGTTGAAGCGTCGGTGCAAATCCACCAACGACGTCCGCACCGTCTCGCGGTCGCCGACGACGACGAAATTGCGGAACGTAAACTCGCCAGGTTCGATTCCGGCAGCAAGACGCAGTCGGAAGACGCTGTTCCACTTCACGACTCGTTCAGGAGTAAATCTCCAACGACCGTAACCGGCCTTCTCAAATCCTGGCGGCGGTTGTTGTGGCGAGTAGATCCCTATCGCATGGCTGCCGCTCTCCGTCGAAAAGAGGATCGGAAAGGACTGCTCGCCCGGTCCGTCGTCGAGCGGTTGCAGTTCCCCGGTTTGAGGCCGGAAGGTCCAGAACGAACGAAACACTGCTGGCATGTAGCCGGTCAACGACTCGAATTGCGCGAACGTGTGGCGTTCGTCGATCGGGACGGTGAAGGTGACGTCGTAACGAATGACGTGCGGCAATTCGGGAAGACCAATCTGCACGCGCTTGGTCAGCAGGTGATTCGATAATTTGGTGGAATTGAGCGCCGGATGACCTTCCGACTTTTGTCCCGGTGCAAGCCAGAAAGCCATCTGCGTGGTGGTCTGCAACGAGTCCAGCGTCGACCGTGAATGCAGCAGTCGGCTCGTCGACTTCAATCCAGCTCCGTCATCCCGCGAACCAGATTCGGTCGGATTAAATGCCTCGGCCCAATGCTCTCCTCCCGAGCTGAAGCTGCTGGCCGATTGCAATTGCCGACCGTGATCCGCGCTGTCGATGAACTCTTGGCCATTCCAGGTCAGCGAATGGATCGCTCCGGCCAGGCGTGAAGTCGTCCTGATGACGATCTCCGACTTTCCCGCCGCGCGGCGTATCACCAAGTCGGCGCGACGTGGCGGTTCATCAGCCACACCTCGGCCGATCAGCCCACAAAGCATCACAACGAGCAACAATAGAAAACGCATCTCGAAGTGCTCATCGAATGAAATGATCAGTCGCGGGGGCGACTGAGCGACGCAGGCGAGTCATTCCAAGACTCGCAACCGAATGTTTACGCCAGGATGTCGTGAACCACCCGCCCCGCGACGTCGGTCAGACGGAAGTTGCGGCCGGCATAGTTGTGCGTGAGGCGTTCGTGATCCATGCCAAGCAGATGCAGCGCGGTCGCGTGCAGGTCGTGCATGTGGACTTTGTCGAGAACGGCGTGGTGCCCCCAATCGTCTGTCTCGCCGTACGCGAAGCCGGGCTTCACGCCGCCGCCTGCCAGCCAGATCGTGAAGCCGCCGGGGTTGTGGTCGCGACCGGTGCCATTCTTCTCGGCGTACGGTGTGCGGCCGAACTCGCCGCCCCACCAGACCAACGTGTCTTCCAGCAAACCGCGCTGCTTGAGGTCGGTCAGCAATGCCGCGACTGGCTGATCGACCGCCTTGGCGTGATCGGCATGCTTGGGCATGTTGCTGTGCTGATCCCACGCGGGATTCGCCGAATTATCGGCGTAGTTCACTTGAATGTACCGCACGCCCGACTCGGCCAAGCGGCGGGCCATCAGGCACTGCCGGCCGAAGTCGTCGGTCGGCTTTTGGTCGATGCCGTACATCGCGAGCGTTTCCTTTGACTCGCGATTGAGGTCGAACACTTCCGGAGCGTGGTTCTGCATCCGAAAGCCCAACTCGAATGAATCGAGCACCGCTTGCAGTTCACCATCACCGGAATGCTGCGCAATCTGCTCGGTATTGAGCGAGCGGATCAGATCAAAACGCTCACGCTGCTCGGCCAGCGAGAGCCGGACGTTGCTGAGATTGCGAACCTGCGCCTCGCGTGTCGGGATGCCTGCCCGGCCGATGGCCGTTCCCTGATAGACCGGAGGCAAAAACGCACTGCCGAAGTTGCGTGGTCCGCCGTTCGCGATCGCCGGGCAAATTGACACGAATGCCGGCAGGTTTTGGCTCTCGGTCCCCAGACCGTAGCTGACCCACGCACCGACCGAAGGACGAATCAAATTCGTGGAACCGGTGTGCAAGAACAACGTCGCCGGTCCGTGAGCAACCCCTTCAGTGTGCATGCTGCGGATCACGCACAGGTCGTCAACGTGCTCGGCCATGTGCGGGAAGAGTTCCGACGCCCAGCGGCCACATTCGCCATGTTGCCGGAATCTCCACAGCGGTTTCATGACTCGGTGCTGCACGATCTTGCCCGTTTTGGCCAGCGTGCGCGCGTCATCGAATTCGCGCATTGCGCCATCGTGCTGATCGAGCAGCGGCTTGTGATCGAACGAATCAACATGGCTGACACCCCCCGCCATGAACAGAAAAATGATCCGCTTCGCTCGCGCTGGATGATGCGTGACTCGTGCCGCCAGCGGATTCTGGGGCGATCCCGTTGCGGCAGTGGTCTGTTGAGCCAGTCCAGTCAAAGCCAGCTGCCCGAAACCACAGGCGACCGTTTGCAATGCGCGACGGCGTGAGACTGACGAGCATAAAAACGACGAATCGCTCATTGTGAGTTCCTGACTTTGTCGTCGTGGCGACTTCGACTCAATGAAATTACGGAACCGAGGATTTTCGACTGACCTGACTGCATCTGGCTATCGGAATGACTGGAGGCTGCGTCGCCTGACCAACCAATTTCAACTGCAGTCGGGAACGCTTGAAAAACACTTGGCATCAAAAACAAACACACCACCATCGTAGCAATTGATTACGGCATCTCCCAGCTTTTTCCGTCCCAGGCGATGACCTGCTCAAGCATCTTCACGACTCCGGCCGAGAACGTCTGGAACAGGTATTCCCCTTTGTCGGCCGTCGCGTGGCGTGGGTTGCCGATGTGACCGGGGACGGTACGGTCCTTTGTTGTCCAACCGCGATAGGCCGGCTCGAACGCGAAGCCGGGGCGGACCTCTTCGAGCTGCGTGACCTCCTTTTTCACCAGTTGCGGAGCGAGCCGCAGCATCATCGACGTCTCGAATTCGCACGCGTGGCCCATCTGCGTCTGCACCAAATCGGAGCGGCCTTCGTTGGGCTTGGCACTATCCCAGTAGGTCGCGAACAGCAGCAGCAAGTCGTGGCGATTGCGATGCCTTTGCCGAAGCTCGAAGGTCGCTTGCCGGCCGGGGATCGTGTTGCCGCCGTGCCCGTTGAGAAACACAATCCGGCGGAACCCATGCATCAGCAGGTTCTCGGCCATGTCGTTGAGCAGATCGAGATACACGCGCGGACTGGCCGACATCGTCCCCTGAAAATCCATGTGATGGTGCGAGTTCCCCAGCCACATCAGCGGAGCGACAAGCGTTCGCTGGCCCATCGTCTCGTTGACTCGCCGGACAATTTCGCCGAGCAACATGCTGTCCACGAAGATTGGCAAGTGATGCCCGTGTTGCTCGATTGCCGCGACCGGTACAAGTACCGGTAGATCACGCGAGAGATTTCCGACTTCCGGCCAGCTCAGTTCTTGTAACAGCATTGCGAGTCCCTTTGGTGTGAGAAGTTTCAACGTACAAGACTAACCCCAGGCGCGAGCGAGGGCGAACGATTCATCGACTCTGAACTCGCATTTGGAAACTCATTCCGAATGCTCGCCCTCGCTCGCGCTTCGGGTTAGTGTGTCGGCCAATGGATGGCCCGCTAATTCTGCCAAATCGTCTTCAAAGAATCATGTCCCACGAATGAGGGGAGCAAACGATGCAAAGATTCTGGTGCAACGTGTGCGTGGCGTTTCTGATTTTCATGTCCTCGTTGGCAACGGCTGACGAACTTCGTCCCGTGCGGATCGCCAAGCCGGTTGGCGGGCACATTCATCCGGCAGCCTGTGTCAGTTCGAAGGGGACGATTGTCGTCACCTACGGCCAGATCAATCATCGCGACCTGAGAATCTTGCGATCGGCGGACGGCGGGCGAACCTGGACCGAACCGACCCCATTCGAGCACACGATCCAAAAGACGTACTATCCCGGCTCGCTGACGACACTCCGCGATGGGCGGCTGATGCACGCCTGGAATCGCTGGAGCGGCGAGAACAACGAACTCGAACCTCGCTCAGTGCTGTTTTCGCTGTCGGAAGACGACGGCGTGTCGTGGAGCGAACCAAAACCGCTTCCGCGCACCGAAAATGTGATGAGTGTCATCCGGCACCCGATTGTCGAACTCGAAGCGAACTGCTGGCTGGTTCCGCTGAGCGATCGGACGTTTCAGTTCGATCCGACCACCGGCCAAAGCGAACCGTTCGGCGACGGCCGCTTGCACGGTTTGGTGCCGATCGTTCGCACTCCGAAGGGAACGTTCATCAGCGGCGGGGGCCTGCGTTCGACCGACGGTGGCAAGACTTGGAAGGAGGTCGAGAAGTTTCCGAACCTCAAGGAACAGGGCTGGCGGCACGAGATGGTCTGCTTGTCGAACGGATTGTTGCTCGCGTCGGAGATTCCCGGCCCCGGCGTTGGAGGCGAGCGAATTCGGTATGTCCTCTCGCGAGATGATGGGCTGACCTGGAAAGATACCTTCGAGTACCACAACCCCGGCCGCCCGATCGGTGGCCGAGCTTGCCCGCGGACCGTGGAAGTCGACGCGAAGACGATCGGAGTCGTCTTTTATGATGTCAGCGAGCAGCAGGAGGGTGGGCCTGGTTTGTTTTTCCTGTGCATTCCGATCACGAGTCTGGGAAAGTAGGCCGGGCTTTCCAGCCTGACCGGAATTGGCAAACCGCGTCGATCGCCGTTCGTCACCCTGAAAAGGTTGACCTACGAGAACACCTTTCACTCAGGCATTCGTAGTGTATGATCCGATTGAGAATCTTGAACGACTTGCCGATGACCAGGGGCCGAACCATCTTGAAACCGCATCAACATCAAACAGGCTGCTCGCGGCGTGAGTTGCTTCAGGTCGGCTCCTCTGGTCTGCTGGGACTCGGTTTGCCATCGTTGCTGGCGGGACGAACTCAGGCGGCGGAAACCTCCTCGGCGATGCGAACTCCGAAGTCCGTGGTGATTGTTTTTTTGACTGGCGCGCCCAGTCATCACGACACGTTCGACATGAAGCTCGATGCGCCGGCGGAGATTCGTGGCGAGTTCCAGCCGATCGCGACGTCGATTCCCGGCTATCAGATTTGCGAGCACCTGCCGCAGCTCGCCGCACGAGCCAACAAATACACAGTCGTCCGCTCACTGTCGCACAATGACAACAACCATTTGATGTCTACACATCACGTCCTGACCGGCGAGCCGCAGCCGGGCGGATTCTTCGACAAAATAGCATCGCGAGACGACTGGCCTTGCTACTCCGCAGGACTCGCGTACTTGAGACCGCGCGGCGACGGCCTACCAAGCGGTGTGAACCTGCCGACGTTTTTGCGAGAAGGTCCGCTGACGTGGCCGGGGCAGCACGCGGGGTTGTTGGGACCGAACTACGATCCCTGGCAGATTACCGGAGATCCGAGCAAGCCGGACTTCCGAGTTGATGCGCTCACGCTCGCGCAGGGGATCGACGTGAATCAGCTTGGACGCCGGCAAGTGCTGCTCGACGAAGTCAATCGGCAGCAGTCACAGCTCGGTGAAGTCGCGCAGTCGATCCGCTTGCAGAAGGACCAGCAATTGGCGATCTCGATGCTGACCTCCAGCCGATTGGCTCAGGCGTTTGAGTTGCATCGCGAATCGCCAGAAGTCCGGAATCGCTACGGCGAGAACTCGACCGGGCAGTCGTTGCTGCTGGCTCGGCGATTGATCGAGTCGGGTGTGCCAATCGTGCAGGCGAACATCGGCCGCGTCCAGAATTGGGACAGCCACAGCGACATCTTCCCGACGCTAAAGAACCGCTTGCTTCCGCCGCTCGATCAGGGAGTCGCCGCATTGCTGGACGATCTCGAAACGCGCGGACTGCTGGAGAACACTCTGGTGATGATGCTCGGCGAGTTCGGTCGCACTCCGAAGATCAACGCCCAGCGCGGCCGAGACCACTGGGGACCTTGCTTCTTTGGACTCTTCGCCGGCGCGGGCGTCCGCGGCGGCCAGATCATCGGCCGCTCGGACGATACCGGATCCTATCCAGCCACGAGAGCATACTCCCCCAACGACGTCGGCGCGACGGTCTATCACCTGCTCGGCATACCGCCCGAAGCGGAAGTTCGCGACCGGCTCAATCGCCCGGTGCGTCTCAATCGCGGTGACGTCATCGAACCGCTCTTCAGCGGCGCGGAAGCGTGAAGGCGAGTTCTTGCAGGTTTCCGTACACGACGGCCTGTGGACAGGACCAGACGTAGAAAAACATCGCTTCGCGAATTGCGCGCTCGGCGGGATGCCCGCTGACGAAACCGGTCCCTTTGGCGGCAGCCAGAGAACTTTGAGCCAGCCGCGTGACGTACGAATTCGCCCGAAGCCGAATTTGTTCCGCCGAACACGCACCGGGCTCGCATCGACTCGTGGCAAACAATGCGTCTTCCAGCAAGCGACCTTCGTCGAAGAATTGCGAGACCATCGGTTCGAGGCTCGGATTCTGCCTCAGTTCGTCACACAGTGCGCGCAGAATTGACCGCGATGTCCCCAATGCCAGAGTGGACGTGCTCAGCGATCCCGATCCACCACGACTGCCGACCTTCAGGACTTCCAGAGCAGGACCAGCGACGATCTGTTCCGGTCGAATCGTCACGTTGCGCAGCTCGATCGAACCGGTCTGCGATGCGGTCAGCGCGAGAAACTTCTGTGGCGGAGCGATCGTCAATCCGGGATCGGTCGTTTCGATTGCGGCCAGCAGTTGCTCGCCGTTGGGAGCGGTTCCTCCAACGACGATCAATTGCGAGGCGTTCGCACCAGTGACCCACGGAATGTGACCGCTCAACCGAAATCCGTCGGCAATCGGCTCGGCCGTCACGGCCGGGCCGGGGCCGCGAGAGCGCGATGTCGTCAAATGTGAGATGCCAACCGTCGTGAAACATTCACCACGAGCGAGCCGTGGCAGCCAAGACTCTTGCAAGGTCTCGCGGCCGCAGGTCACCAATTTTTGCACTGCCGAGTTGAACTGCGTAAGGATGAACGCGCTCGTCAAGCAGGCGTCGGCCAGTTCGAGGTAGCCGCGGAGGATCTCCGGTTCGTCGAGTTCACTCCCTCCCCAACGGCGTGGGATCATCCAGCCAAACACCCCCGCCTGGGCCAGCAGCGTCATCTGCCGAGCAGGCCATTTCCCCGCAGTCTCCAGGTCCGCTCGCCACGAGGCCAGTTCGGTCAACATAGTTGCCGGGGTCATCCACACTCCAATTCTTAGGTCAGCCTTTCCAAGCTGACTCGATTAACATGCGACACCGACTTGCCAATTCGACTCAGACGCGAAAGCCTATCCGACGAATCCTGAAACTGCATTGAGCACGACGACAACCATCGTACAGAACAGTTGAGTTGTTGCGCCGACGGTAGCATGGCCCCTCGGGCGTCCTATTTTGAGAATGAGGCCGTGCAGGAAGTCCGGGGGCAGCCATCCGACATTCACGCAATCACCAGTCTGACGAAAGAAAGTCCGACATGCCGACTAACGAGTTCTCGGGGAAAACAATTCTGGTCACAGGCGGCTCGCGCGGCATCGGCCGAGCAGCGGCGCTCCGGCTGGGAAGCGAGGGTGCTCGTGTCGGAGTCAACTTCGTCACTCGCCGAGACAAGGCGGAGGAGGTCGTCCGCGAGATCACAGCGTCCGGTGGATCAGCCGTTGCGGTGCAAGGGAACGTGACCTCGGCCGACGATGTGCAACACATGGTCGAGAAGACTCGTGCGGCGTTCGGTCCGATCGACATGCTGGTCCATTCGGCTGGCCTGAGCATCGTCGAGCCAGCGGTCGACGTTACCTGGGAAACGTGGCGGCAGATCATGAGCGTGAATCTCGACGGCACGTTTCACGTCATCTATGCGCTCAAGGACGAGATGATCTCTCGACAATTCGGCCGGATGGTGCTGCTCTCGTCGATCGCGGCTTTGCGAGAGCGAAAGAACCAAGTCCATTACTCGGCCGCAAAGGCCGGAGTCATTGCGATGTCCCGCTGCCTGGCCGAAGCTTGGGCCGAGTACAACATCCGCATCAACACCATCAGTCCAGGGTTGATCGAAACGGACATGGGACAACTCATCTCCGGCGCCGCGAAGCAGTACGTTATCGACAACACGCCGATGAAACGGCTCGGCACACCCGAAGAAATCGCTTCGGCGATTCGCTTCCTGCTCAGTGACGAATCCAGTTTCATCACTGGCCAGTCGCTGGTTGTCAGCGGCGGTCGAGTCATGTTGCCTGGCTGATCTCGAGGTGCCACACTGCGGGGAGACGAAAGGATTAAACGATGATCTTGCGGCCCATCACAATGCTCGTTTTGATCGCGCTGGTGATGTCGCCCGACCTCCGTGCTCACGAGAAGTCGAGCGAAGCAGAGAAGCTGTTCGAATCGAAGATCCGCCCTCTGCTGGTCGAGCGTTGCCACAAGTGTCACACGGGTGACAAACCTAAAGGGGGCCTGCGGCTCGATTCGCGCGAGGGACTGCTGAAGGGAGGCGAGACCGGGCTGGCCATCGTCGGGGGGAAGCCAGACGAGAGCCGGCTGATGAAAGCCGTGCGGCATCAAGACGGACTGGCGATGCCCCCAGATGGAAAGCTGAACGAAGCTCAAATCGCCACGCTGGCGGAGTGGATCAAGTTGGGAGCGGCTTGGCCGGGTACGACGATCATCGCAAAAACCGCAGCCGTTCCGCCGCTCAGTTCGATCGTGGCGACGTTACCAAACGATGGTGAGTTGGCGAAGTCGTTGCAGCTCTGGTTGCGAGCCGATTCGCTGACGCTGGACGACGGGGACCCAGTCCATGTCTGGCCGGATCAGAGTGGCCACGGTCGTGACGTCTCCGCAACGAAGGGGGTGCGTGTCGGCGGTGTCGGTATGCCGGCGAAATTCGTCCGCGCGAGTGCGCTGCTGAAACGCCCTGGCGTGCGGTTTGATACGACTACCGGATTGGCTTCGTCCCCGGATCGGCCGATCGACATTCGTGGTGATGCCGCGCTGACGATCATTGTGGTGATGAACCTGCAGCCTCATGAAGCGCAGCCGCCATACGACGGCGTCATCGGGATCGGCAACCCGGCTTGGCCGGGCGATCCGGGAAAGCCGCTGGCCGCGCTGCTACAGATCAACCGGGGCGAGGATCACGCGTTGCACTTCGCTGGTGGCTGGAATCACGATGCTTCGTTGGGGAATGGCTCGTTCAAGCCGTACTACGGCAAGCCAATCCTACTGACGATCACCAAACAGCCCGGGCCGATGCGGACAACGACGCGAATATTCGTCAACGGAATCGATGCCCGTAGCCACGCTCGCCAGAGCGTGGGTGATCTCGCGCCGGACTCACGCTCTGGCGAGCCTGACTACCAGCCACTTGCAGGGCGCGACGGCGTCCCGGACATCCAGCATCGGACGGACATTGGGGCCTATCTTGGCAAAGCGCTGAGTTGGGCCGGTTCGATTCAAGGAGACGTCGGAGAGGTGCTGGTCTACAACCAGGCGCTCAACGATGCACAGCGTTTGAACGTCGAATGCCATCTCGCCGACAAGTTCGGCTTGTTCTTCAAACCGTTGCAAGACACAGCACCGCGCACGGTTTTCACAATGGACGAGAAGAACTTCTGGGCGTATCAGCCGGTGAAGGATGTCGCTCCGCCGAGCGTGAAGAATGAGAACTGGATCAAGTCGCCGATTGATCGATTCGTGCTTCAGCAAATGGAAGCAGATGGAATCACTCCCGCTGCTCAGGCCGACAAGCGGACACTGCTGCGGCGACTTACGTTTGATCTGACCGGACTCCCACCGACACCTGACGAGGTCGCCGCATTCCTGGACGACAACTCGCCCCAGGCCTACGAAAAGGTCGTGAACCGCCTGCTCGATTCGCCGCATTACGGCGAGCGGTGGGCGCGGCACTGGCTCGATGTCGTTCGCTACGCCGAGTCGACCGCCAACGACGCCAACGCCGTGATGCGGTTCGCCTGGCGGTATCGCAACTACGTCATCGACGCCTTCAACCGCGACCTGCCGTACGATCAGTTTCTGATCGAGCAACTCGCGGGTGACTTGCTGCCTCCAATTGACTCGGTCGAGACGAACACGCGACGAATCATCGCGACGGGCTATCTGATGGTCGGACCGAAGGCGCTCGCCGAAACCGACAAGGAACAATCCAGGCTGGACATCGTCGACGATCAAATCGATGTGACGGGACGTGCGATGCTCGGCCTGACCATCGCGTGTGCTCGCTGTCACGATCACAAATTCGACGCGATCCGCACGACGGACTACTACGCCCTCGCCGGCATCTTCCGCAGCACCGAACCGTTTCAGAACGAAGTCCGCAACGCCACGATGTGGTGGGAATTCCCGGTGTCGCAGGGCGCGGGGAAGGAGCCAATCACGGTGATGGCTCCGAAGGATTCGGCCCCACGCAACCTGCGAATCCACCTCCGCGGCAATCGGTTCACGCTGGGAGCAAGCGTGCCTCGCGGCTTCGTCCAAATTTTGGCGAACCGCGCGGCGTTAGGCCCAGAACGTCCCGCGAGTAGCGATCTCACTTCTGTTGATCAGAGTCCAGAAGTTGACGCCCATCGGCTCGCCAATACTGTGACGACGAGCGGTCGATTGGAACTCGCTCAGTGGATTGCCAGCAAAGACAATCCGCTGACGGCGCGCGTGATGGTCAATCGCATCTGGCAGCACCATTTCGGCCAAGGTCTCGTGGCGACAAGCGACAACTTCGGCACGCGCGGCGAACGCCCGTCTCATCCGGAATTGCTCGATTGGCTGGCGTCACGGTTTGTCGAGAGTGCCTGGAGCATGAAATCCATGCACCGGCTGATCTGCTTGAGTGCGACGTATCAGCAAATTGAAAACGGGAGCGCCGCATCGGACTCTTCACCCCGTCACCCCACCCGCCGTCGCCTCTCCGCTGAAGAACTTCGCGATTCCATGCTGGCCGTCAGCGGCAAGCTTGATCGAACCCCCGGCTCGAACGAATCCGGCGAGTTTCTCGTCAGTAAAGCCGAGAACATCGGTGCGATGATCCTGCCCAACCGAGTCGCCGCCGACGATCCGTTCTACACGACGTTCTCGAAACGGAGCATTTATCTCCCCGTCGTTCGCAACATGCTTCCGGATGTCCTGGCCTTGTTCGACGCGGCTGATCCCAACGGAGTCACTGCGCAGCGCAACGAGACAACCGTCGCTTCACAATCGCTGTTCCTGCTCAACAGTCCGCTCGTTCGCGACCAGTCGCGAGCCTTCGCCGAGCGACTGCTGGCAGACCAATCACATTCTCCTCCACAACGGATCGAGCAAGCACATCGGTTGGCATTCGGCCGAGGAGCGACGGTGGAGGAACAAGTTCAAGCGAGCGAATTCCTGGCGGCCTATTTGCAAACGCCTTCAGTTCTTAATCGTCCTGAACCAGAACGCCAACTCGCGGCCTGGCAGAGCTATTGCCAGTCACTGCTGTGCTCGAACGAATTCCTGTATGTGGAGTGAAAAGGCCATGAAAGCACCTCTTTCCCGTCGCGAATGGCTGCAACGATCCGCCTGCGGATTCGGCCACTTGGCTTTGCTGAGTTTGCTCGCAAAAGACGCTCGTGCCGACTCGCTGCCACCGAACACTCCACTTTCACCGCGAGATCCTCATCACCTTGCGCGGGCCAAACGAGTTGCGTTCCTGTTCATGCACGGTGGCGTTTCGCATGTTGATTCGTTTGATCACAAGCCGAAGCTCGCTGAGCACAACGGCCGGCCGCTGCCATTCGCGAAGCCGAAGTTTGAGTTCGCTCCGACCGGCAACCTGTTGGCGTCTCCGTGGCAGTTTCAGAAATACGGAGAGAGTGGCATCGAAGTGAGCAACTTGTTTCCGCAGATTGGATCGTGCATCGACGACATCTGCGTGATTCGTTCGATGAACGGTGGCGATCAGGTGTCGCATGGGCCGGCGCTGCTCAATATCAACACTGGGAGTGGCGTTTTCGCTCGGCCGAGCCTCGGCGCGTGGACGCTTTACGGACTGGGTACCGGAAACCAGAACCTACCGGGATTCATTAGCCTTAGTCCGTCGCTGTATCACGGCGGAGCACAGAACTACGGTTCTGCGTTTCTCCCCGCCAGCTTTCAGGGAACCCGCATCGGCGATGGCAGCACGAACTACAAAGACGCCAAGCTGTCGAACCTCACACCGGGAGACGATCCCGCGCTGCAGCGACTGCAACTCGACCTGCTGGCTCGCCGCAACCGAGCACACTTGGAACGACTCGGGGACGCACCGCAGCTTGAGGCTCGCATCGCAGCGTTCGAAATGAGCTATCGTATGCAGGCTCAAGCTCCGCAGGTGATGGACCTGAGCCGGGAATCCGCCGCGACGCAGGCATTGTATGGAGTCGGCGCTGAACCGACCGACGAATACGCTCGGCAATGTTTGCAAGCTCGCCGACTGCTCGAAGCGGGTGTCCGGTTCGTGCAGGTCAACTTCAGCTACCCGCGCAACTATTGGGACGCTCACGGCGACCTGCGCAACAATCACACGACCAACGCCAAGAAAGTCGATCAGCCGATCGCCGCGTTCCTCACCGACCTGAAATCGCGCGGCATGCTCGACGACACGCTGGTGATCTTCGGCACCGAGTTCGGTCGCACTCCTGCGGCTCAAGGGACTGATGGTCGCGATCACCACCCGCATGCCTTCAGTGTCTGGCTTGCCGGCGGCGGAGTCCGTGGCGGCATGACCTACGGCCAGACTGACGAGTACGGCTACTACGTCGCCGAAAACAAAGTCACGATGCCCGACTTCCACGCCACGATCCTGCACTTGCTCGGCCTGGATCACGAACGTCTGACGTATCGCCACGCCGGCCGCGACTACCGCCTGACCGATGTCGAGGGCGAGGTGATCTCGCAAATCATGGCTTGAGCAAATATGGCACTGACCCGACGCACCAGCGCGGGTTATTTTGCGGAGGCTTTGCTCCGTTCATTGAACAGCAGCGCGAAGGCCACGATCAGCACAGCCGACATTGCGGCGGGGATCATCCAGATTTCCTGCCACGAGTGTGACTCGCCATGCTTGTAGTGCTCGCCAACGATGCCGGAGAGCCATGAGCCGATGAACATTCCGGCTCCGAGTGTGACGACTCCGTGCAGTCCTTGAGCGGCGGCGCGAATGTCTTCGCCGGCGTGCTTGTCGACGTACATCCGGCCCATCACAAAGATGAAGTCGTAGCACATGCCGTGAACGCAGATCCCGACAAACAGCATCCAGAGCGCATCACTGTTGCTGACGAAGGCCGAGAAGAGTCCGAACCGCACCGCCCAAGCTGCGATGCCCACCAGCAGAACCCCTTTCACTCCCAGACGCGGCAGCAGCAACGGCAACAGCACGAGGAAGACGACGTCCGAGACCTGGCCCAGCGTCATCTTCGCAGCGGAGTTCTCGATTTTCAGTTCGGTCATGAACACATTCATCCAACTGAAATAGAAACTCAACGGCACGCAGATGAGGAACGAACAGACCATGAACGTCGCGAACGAGCGATCGCGCATCAGCTTCAGCGCGTCGAGGCCCAGCATCGTGCCGAGCGAGATCGGCGCGTTCGCTCCCTTGGGAGGAGTGTGCGGCAGCGTCAGCGAATACAGCCCCATCACCAACGCTGCACCGGCCGCCAGATGAAACATCCTGGCGGAGTTCTCCAGCTTCAGCCAACTGACCACGAGTCCCGCCGCGATCCAGCCGACACTCGCCATCACCATCACCAGCGGAAATTCCTTGGCCGGATTCTTCGAGTGATGCAGCGTCAGCGCGTTGGTCAATCCATGCCCCGCCATGTATGTCACGGTGTAGGCCAGCAGCGCTGGATAAAACTGTCCGAAGCTTTCCAACGTCGAGACGAGGTACAGCAAGCCGGCTCCGGCCAGATGCAGAAACGCCAGAATCCGCTGTGTTGCGAAGAAACGATCGGCCAAGATTCCGACGATGAACGGCGACACCAATGCACCGACGGCTGTCGAGCCATACGCGAGTCCGATCTGCCCGCCCTCGAAATGCAGCGTCTTGTCGAGATACGTCCCCATCGTGACATACCACGCGCTCCAGACGAAGTAGTGCAGGAAGACCATGATCCACAGGCGGAGGAACAACAGAGGTTGCATGAGTTGGCTTCCTAAGTGGTTGGCGTGTCGCTTCACGGACTCAGTGCTACAACCTAACCTGAAAGGCGCGCTGCGTGAACCGTGTTGCTTCTGCCACGCGGCCGCGAAGACACAACGAAGGACGCGCAATGCCTCTCACTGACTCGCCGAAGTACCCGCTGACTTGGGAACTCGATTCGATCCTGCCGCACCCGGAAGTCGCCGACTTTCGAGCGGTGTTGAACGATTATCGGACTCGGCTCACGCAACTGGCCGACGAGTCCGATCGGCTGCCGTCGCTCGATGCGGAGCCGGCGAACGTCTCGGACTGGAAGCGATTACTCAAGGAATATGCGGCGGTCGAGCGACTCGCCAGCGATTTGTCGTCGTTTGCCGGATGTCATGCCGCCGCCGACGCGGCCAATAAATTGTTTCAGCAACTGGAGGGAGAACTGTCGGCGCTCGATCCGCTGCGATCGCAGATCGCGACCAACGTCGAGTTCGCAGTGAAGGAGGCCGATGCCGATGCGCTCACGCGGATGTTGTCATTGGATTCAGAACTGTCCGAGTTGCAATTCTTCTTCGACGAGCGTCGTCGTAACGCGGCACTGCGGTTACCGAAGGAGCGCGAGCAACTCGCAAACGATTTGGCAGTCGATGCAATTCACGCCTGGGGACGGCTGTACGATCGGCTGTCGGGCGAGCTGAAAATCCAGGTCATGGAAAAGGGAGAGATCATCGAGAAGTCCCCCGGCCAGGTCATGTTTGATTCGCCGCAGCGAGCGATTCGCGAAAACAATTTCTTCGCCGCCGACAAAGCCTGGACAACACTTCAAGACTCGTGTGCCGAGGCACTCAATCACATCGCCGGATTTCGGCTGACGAAGTATCGGCATCTCGGCTTGACCGGCAGCGACGTGCATCTGGCGGCCCCCTTGCGCTACAACCGCATGCGCCGCGAGACGCTCGATACGATGTGGTCGGCGGTGACAGCTCGCAAGCCGGTCCTGCTGAGGTATCTCGCGAAGAAGGCGGAACTGCTCGGCTTGAAGCGGCTCGCCTGGTGCGACCTGTCGGCTCCGCTGCCGAGTTCATCGGGTGAGGCCGAAGAACTGAGCTACGACTGTGCCTGCGACACCGTGATCCGCACGTTTCGCGAGTTCAGTCTCGACTTCGGCAACTTCGCCGAGGACGCGATCAAGAACCGTTGGATCGAAGTCGAGAACCGCCCCGGCAAACGGCAAGGAGGCTTCTGCACCGGCCTGCCGACGAAACGGCAGTCGCGAATTTTCATGACCTATACGAACTCGGCCGACAGCATGAGCACGTTGGCTCACGAACTGGGGCACGCGTACCACTCGCACGTTCTGTGGGACCGGCCGTTTTTCTTGCAGGACTACCCGATGAACCTCGCCGAGACCGCATCGACGTTCGCCGAAGCGGTCTTGGGTGAACAGCAACTCCGATCCGCGAAGTCCGTGAGCGATGAGCTACAACTGCTCGACAACATGCTCGGCGACGCGGTCGCGTTTCTGATGAACATTCACGCGCGATTCATTTTCGAGGACCGCTTCCACCGCGAACGCCGCGAGGGTGAGGTCTCGCCCGAACGGCTCTCCGAATTGATGCTCGCCGCACAACAGGAGGCGTATCTCAACGGGCTGGCGGACGACGGTTGGAATCCGCGATTCTGGGTCAGCAAGCTCCACTTCTACATCTCTGGATTGCCGTTCTACAATTTCCCATACACGTTCGGATACTTGCTCTCGTTGGGGACATTCGCGACGGCCAAGAGTTTTGCCGGCGACTTCCCCAAGCGATACCGCGAACTGTTGATCGCGACCGGTTGCTGCGAAGCGGAAGAGGCGGTGCAGAGCACGCTCGGCGATGACCTGACGCAGCCCGACTTCTGGAACCGCAGCCTCGACGTCGTCGAGCAGCGGGTCGAACGGTTCTTGCAACTGGCAAATGCACGATGAAGCCCGCGATCCGAGCCGCGTTGTTTTTGCTGGTACTTTTCGCGATCCCGATCGTCCCGTTCCTGTGGTTGGGAGAACCGTTCGAGGCGGGGCTGATCCAGTCGCTTCACGAACCGTCCTCTCCTGGTGTCGTCGTCGGTTGGGTGATTGGTTTGTTGGCGGTGGACATGTTCCTTCCGGTGCCGTCGAGTGCGGTCATCACGTATTCCGGCGGAGTAATCGGCGTGTGGACCGGCACGCTGGTCTCGTGGATCGGTCTTTCGATCGGAGCAATCGGTGGATTCGGATTGGCTCGGGCATTTGGCGAAACGATCGCGAGGCGATTCTCTGAATCTGAAGACATCGAGCGGATGAGCCGATTTACTCTGCGACACGGCGCAACGGCACTCGTGCTGACGCGTGCGTTGCCGATTCTGGCCGAAGCGTGCGTGCTGATGCTCGGGGCCAGTCGGTTGAGCTGGCGTCAGTTTTTGCTGCCGATGTTGGTCAGTAATCTGTTGCTGTCGCTGACATACTCGGCATGCGGAGCGTACTTCCAAGGTTCCAACGCGTTTCCAATCGCGCTCGTCGCGTCTGGAGCGGTACCGCTCATCGCAGCGCTGGTCATTCGACGACTGTGGAAGTCACCATAGGCCAGGCTTTCCAGTCTGATCCGAATTGGCAGCACGACACCAACTTATTGATCGGGTTAGTCTGGAAAGGCTGACCTACATTCGTAAATTGTTGCCATGACTCAACCCGCTCCGACCGCAGATGCACGACTTGTCCGAGGTCTCGGCTTGCCGCAGGCAATCGCGCTGAATGTCGCGAACATGGTAGGGATTGGGCCGTTCATCACGATCCCCGGTTTCATCGCGGCGATGCATGGGCCGCAGGCTTTGATCGCGTGGGTCATCGCTGCCGTGCTGGTGATTTGTGACGGGCTGGTCTGGAGTGAACTCGGCGCGGCGTTGCCCGGCAGCGGCGGAACGTATCACTTCCTGCGCGAAATCTTCGGGAAGCGAGAGACCGGTTGGGGACGACTGTTGCCGTTTCTGTTCGTCTGGCAGTTCCTGGTCAGCGGCACAATGGAGATTGCGTCGGGCTACATTGGCGCGGTGCCGTATGTCGATTATGTCGTGTCGTACTGGCTCGATCGGCCGCTGACAGTGGACGGTGTTCGGCAAGTCTGGTTTTTCCAGAATGAAGAGGGAGTCGCCTCTGCGAGCGCTGCGTTGATGGTGACGTTTCTGCTCAGTCGTCGAATTCAGGTGGTCGGTTGGCTGAGCCTTGCACTCTGCGCGGGGACGGCGATCACAGTGCTCACGGTGATCGTCGCCGGGCTGACGCATTTCGATGCGTCACTCCTGAAGTTTCCTCCTGATGCGTTCCATATCACTCCGAGTTGGGTGAACGGCCTGGGGGCGGCGATGTTGATCGCGATCTACGACTACCTGGGCTACTACAACATTTGCCATCTCGGCGAAGAGGTGCGTGATCCGGGTCGGACGATTCCGCGAGCGGTCATTACGTCGGTGGTCGTGGTCGCGGCGGTGTACTTGACAATGAACCTGTCGATCATCGCCGTTGTGCCGTGGGAGCAGGCGATGGCATCGAAACAAATCGCCGCGATGTTCATGGAGACCCTGTTTGGCAAACCGGTCGCGGCGGCGTTTACGATTCTGATTCTGTGGACGGTGCTGGCCTGCATGTTTGCGATCACACTGGGATACTCGCGGATTCCGTATGCGGCGGCGCTCAACGGGGATTTCTTTCCGGTGTTTGGTGAGGTTCACGCGACAAAGCGGTATCCGGCCGTGTCACTCTGGACACTCGGCGGACTGACGGCGGTATTTTGTTTCCTGCCGCTGCAAATGGTGATCGAAGCCGCGGTGACGGTGCGGATTCTCGTGCAGTTTGTGGCTCAGATCCTCGGTCTGCATTTTTTGAGAAAGACTCGGCCGGACGTCGTGCTCCCGTTTCGGATGTGGCTGTATCCGCTGCCGAGCTTGTTGGCTCTGGGTGGCTGGTTGTTTGTTTTGGGGACGCGCGTTGATTTGCTGTGGATGGTGCTTGGAGTCATCGCCAGCGGCGCGACGGTATTTTTCTTTTTCCTGTGGCGCCCAAATCCGCACCGCGAGCGTTAGGGAACGGTTATTCGCATTGTACGAGGTCGCTCGCTGACAGTCGCGGTGCGGCAACGGTTCGATCCTCGCGTCTGTTGTGCAGCCTCCACTAATCTTCGCACATGTTGCCTGATGCCAATTCCTCGTTGCTGACACGGATTGTCGATGCGCTGCTGCGCTGGCGTGGGACGTTTCTGTTGCTGGCGTTCGTGGCAACGGTCGCTGCGTGGCCAATCTCGCGACGGCTCGCGTTTGAGCAGTCGATCGAGTCACTGTACGCGACAGACAATCCGCATCTGCGAGACTTTCTGGCCAGCCGCAGTACGTTTGGCGGTGATGAGTTTTTGATGGTCGCGTACTCCGAACCGGATTTATTTCAGCCGGAAAGTGCCGCACTGACGTCCGAAGCCAGCAACCGGATCACGGACTTCGCCAAGCAGCTCAGCGAGGTTCCCGGCGTCTCCGCGAAGAGCACTCAGCATCTCGCACAAGCCTTGAGGTTTCCGTATGGCCGCGAGCAAATTCGGGAGATGGTCGGCGGCATCTTGTTAGGAAGCGACGCCCGCACAACGGCGATTGTGCTTCGATTGATTGCCGAAAAAGACTCGCCGGTGCCTCGTGGCGAAACCATTGCAGCCGTGCGAAGGCTGGCCGACGAACACAATCCGCCGGCGATGGTGGTTGGCGAGCCGGCTCAAATTCACGACATGTTTCGGTACGTTGAAGACGATGGCCGCAAGCTGTTTCTGGTCTCTTTGGCAGTGCTGGCGTTCGTGCTCTTGTTGCTGCTGGAGGCCATTCAGTGGCAACTGGTGCCGCGTTTGGCGTTGATTGCGATCTTGAATTTGGTGAATTGGCTGCCGCTCATCGGCTTCGCGATCATGCTGGCGTTGCTGTGGCTGCGCTGGGTTATGCTGACGGTGTTGGTGGTCCTGGTGAGCATCGTCTGGACCGAGGCGCTGCTGGTGTTGAGCGGGCTGCGGCTGAGCATGGTCAGCTCGATGCTCAATTCGCTGATCACGATCATTGGTGTGGCGACGTCAATGCACGTCCTGTTGTTCTTTCGCGAGCAACATCGGATCTATCCGTCCGAGGAGGCTCTCGGCCATTCGATCTTGCAGTTGGCGAAGCCGGTCTGGTGGTCCGTGGCGACGACGGCGTTCGGCTTCGCGGTGCTCATGACCAGTCACATCAATCCGGTGGCCAGTTTCGGCCTGATGATGGCGTTGGGGACGTTGGTAGTCTTGGTCGCGATCACCGTGCTGTTGCCCGGATGTTTGCTTTTCGGCCGGTTGCCGGATGAGCCGCCGCCATCGGCCGCGGATCGGTACGTCGGCGGCATCCTGGCTCGGATCACGCTGTGGGTCGAGCATCATCCGAAGCGAGTCGCAACCGTCTCGCTGCTCGTAGTGCTTTATGCCGGGCTGGGGTTCCTGCGCCTGCGCGTCGAGACCGATTTCAGCAAGAACTTCCGAGCCAGCAGTCCCATCGTGCGGTCATTGAATTTTGTGGAGACCCGGCTCGGCGGAGCGGGAACTTGGGAAGTCAATTTCGCCGCACCGGAAGAACTCGACGCCGAGTACCTCGACCGCGTGGCCGCCTTTGCCGAGCGACTGCGGCGCGAGTTCGGCACGGCCGGCGATCAAAGCCAGCGCGCTGGCCGCCTCTCGAAAGTGACCGCGATTACTGATGGCTTGAATCTCATTCCCGAACGGCTGCCGACCACCAGCTTCCCGTTTCTCAAGACGGCAACGCTCAACGAGCGTCTCGAATTGCTCAACTTGTTTCAGTCGGAGTTTGTCAGCAGCCTCTACAACCCCGGCCAGCGCCGCATGCGGTTGGTGCTGCGCGCGTACGAGCGGCAGCCTTCGGAATCGAAGCTGCAGTTAATCGCCGATGTCGAGCGGCTGGCAAACGCAGAGTTCGCGAAACTTGATCCAGACGCGGCCGCTCCGAAAGCGACCGGCCTGTTCGTGCTGCTGACGTTCCTGATCGAAAGCCTGATGGACGACCAATGGACCAGCTTCACCGTCTCCACCATCGGCATCACCGGCATGATGTGGCTTGCGTTTCGCAGCCTGCCGTTCGGATTGATGTCGTTGGTCCCGAACTTGTTTCCGAACGTGCTGGTCATCGGCTTGATGGGCTGGATCGGCCTGCCGATCAACATCGCGACGGCGATGATCGCCTGCGTCTCGATGGGATTGACGGTGGATTCCAGCATCATCTACATCGACGGCTATCGTCGCGAACGTGCTCGCGGCTTGCGAGTCCACGAGGCTCTGCACGAAACCCACAAGCACGTTGGTCGAGCCTTGATCTACACCAACGCCGGCCTGATGGCAGGTTTCAGCGTTCTGGCCTTGTCGCACTTTATCCCGCTGGTCTACTTCGGGCTGCTGGTCAGCTTGGCGATGCTCGGCGGCCTGATCGGCAACCTCGTCTTTCTGCCGCTGCTGATCGGATGGTGGGACGGGTGGAAGAAGAAGTGAGCAAACTCAAGCGAGCTTGTCGTCAGGCTGGCAAATTTCATCCATACGGCATCAGGATCTCGTTCTCGTCGATGCCGGCGATGGCTGAGAAGCCGCCGGCGGCGATCGCTTCGCCAAGCTTTGTGACGGTCTTGAAGTACGAACTGCTTGGCCGTGCTCCGGTCAGTTTGCGGCGGAGGTCTTGACAGAGGACGTCGGCGGCGGCGTGGATCAACTCGTCGTTGCGTCGCGCGGCCCACAAGGCGGTCACGAGTATCACGACTTGGTCTTGGATGCGGGCGGAGAGTTCGGCCATCGAGCATTGCCGGTCGGCGAGGCCGAGTTTGAATTTTTGCATCAACCCATCGACCGCCATGCGTGACTTCTGCAACTGGCCGGCTGCCCATTCGGCGTGCTCGCGGAGTTTGTTCGGTCCGTCTGACGGGATCACCGGTTTGGACGCTGCACCGAGGAGTTGTTTCAGACGCCAACTCGCGTACGGCCACAAGGCTCCGCGAATCGCCCACAGCGTTCCCGGCGTCACTGCGTTCGGATTCTTGATGCCGGCGGCGGCCATCGCTTTTCCAATCGGCTCGTAGTACTTCGTGCCGTGCTCCTTAATGAGCGACTTGAGGAACGCCATGCCGAGCATTTCGCCTTCCCCCTCGTAGATGCAGGGGGCGAGGAACTCGTGAACGTTGTCGCCGAAGAGGTGGCCGTGCAGGAAGGCTCGGCCGCCGTGCGTTTTCATGAACAGTTCGATAGCGGCTTCTTTCTGACATTCGCTGCCGAAGATTTTGGCGATGATGCACTCCATCTCGCCGCGAAAGCCTGCGTCCAATTGCCAACTGCACCAATCGACCAGCGCGTCGCAAGCGACGATCATCGCCGCCATCCGACCGCAGCGGCGGCGGACCAGTTCTCGCGTTTCGATCGCCGCGGCGTACGTCTTGCGGAAGCGTGCCCACGGCAGCATGTTCGCCAGCATGGCTCGCATCGTGCCGGCGGCGTTCGCGCAGAGGGCGACTCGGCCGCGATTCAAACCGTGGTATGCAATCGTCAGACCGTCGCCGCGACCGGCGTCGAGCAGGTTGTCCTTCGGGACTTTGAAGTTCTTGAAGACGAGGCCGTTGTTGTAGGAGTGCTTGAGCGCGTACAGCCCGTACCGCTTGGTCTGGAATTCATCATTCTCTTGATCGGGCAGGTCGGCGATCAGCACGGCCGGCTTTTTGTCGATCAGGCAGACAAGGCCAATCGTCCGCCCGGCAATCGCGTTGGTGATGAACAGCTTCTCGCCATTGACGACGTAGTGATCCCCTTCGAGTTTTGCTTCTGTTTTCAGCGCGGTCAGATCGGAACCGGCGCAAGGCTCGGTGAGCGCGAACGCTGACAGACGTTGCCCGCTGGCGAGCTTCGGCAGGTGGTTCTCCTTCTGCGACGGTGAGCCAAACGCTCGAACCGGATCAACCGCGCCGATGCAGCCATGCACCGAGGCCAAGCCCGCGACGGTCGGATCGACGGTCGCCATCTGCCTGAGGAATCTCGCGAACGCCATGAACGGCGCAGCCGAACCGCCGAATTCGCGATCGACCAGCAGGCCCCAGTAGCCGACGTCGCCGAGTTCTCGCAGCACGCTGTCGGCGATCTTGCGCTGTTCGTTGAGCAGCGTCTTCTCGCGGACGTGGCGAAGGACGACTTCCAGCGAAGCGTCCATGACCTTCTGGCACTCCGGCGGAACCGTCGGTTCCGGTACCACGAACAGCTCGATCGGGAACTTGTCGTCCCAGACGGCGCGATGCACGGGGCTGCCAGCGGTTTGATATTTCTTGGCAAACATCGCCTCGACTTGCTCGTCGGCGCGATCGAGCGCACCCGTTCGTTTGGCTTCGTCATCACTCTTGCCGCTGAGCTTCAGTGCGGTCTCAACGAACGTGGCCTGTTCCGGTTCTTGCAGTTGCGAAGCCATGCGAGCCCCCTTTCAAACGGTGCGTCATCGCCGCGAACGAATTCGTGCGGCGGTGTGGGAGACAAGGTACCGCCACACCGAAATTGTGAGAATGCGACTTTGCAGACGCAGTCGCATCATCGGGCGCTTTCGCCGAAAGATGCGGCGGGCTATCGTGGTCCTTCGTCACGTGAATTGAATTTTGCAACGGTGAGCCACATGTACTTCCGCAGAGTTCTGTTGGGATTGGATCTTGAACTGCGTGATCTCTCGTCGGACGAGTTTGTGCCGAGGACGACTCGCCAGCTTGCCGAGCGGGGCATGAAGCTCGCGGCCGCTCAGCGCGGCGAGTTGCAACTGTGTGCCGTCATTGATGGGCTCGATCTGACGCGGATTCCGGCAACGCCTCTGCAGGTCAGTTCGTTCGGTGGAATCCTGTCGGACCGGTTGGAGTCGCTGGCGGACGAAGCTCGCGCGGCGGGAATTGAGTGCGAGACGAGCTTGCTCGGCGGTGTCGCCTGGCAGGAACTGGTGCAACAGGCGGACGAATGGTCGGCGAGTTTGATCGTGGTCGGAGCCGGCTCGCAACGGAATTCACTCGGTACGACAGCCTTGAGGGTTTTGCGTTCGGCGAAGTGTCCCGTGCTGGTGGAAAAGTCGGAGATCAGAGGTCAGACGTCGGAAGGCACCGATGACGAAAGCGAGCCTGCACATGTGCTCCTTGCCGACGATTTGAGTGACTCCGCTGCAGATCGCTTGATGACGTTTGTCGGCAGTGGATTGTGGCGCGACGCGAAATGCTGGCTGGCTCACGTCGTTGAACCGGATCGGTGGCTGGAGGCGTGGCACGGTGGAGTTTCCACAGATGCGCTCGTACAGCGACAAGCGACACGCACCGAGTCCGCACGCCTGAAGTTGCACGAGCATCTCGCGCCGACCGATCACCGCACCATGAGTTGCGGCATTCTGACGCACGTCGCCGATGGCGATTTCGCAGCGACCTTGCGACACCTCGTCGACGAATGGCAAATCGACCTGCTCGTCTGCGGTCGCGGTCCACAAATGGAAGCCGTGTTGCCGCACATCCCCTGCTCGGTCCTTCAATTTCCCCAGCCATTAGCCCCATGATCTACCTCGACAATCACGCCACGACGCGCGTTGCTCCGGAAGTACTGGGGGCCATGCTGCCGTATTTCACTGAGGAATACGGCAACGCGGCGAGCGTGAGTCATGCATTTGGTGGGCGAGCGGCGAAGGCCGTCGAGCGCGCTCGCGAGCAGATTGGCCGGCTGCTGAATTGTCCGGCGGAGTGGATCGTCTTCACGAGCGGCGCGACGGAAGCAAACAATCTGGCGATCAAGGGGCTTCGTAAGCGGGCTTTCCTCGGCCGTCCCTCTGCGGGCGGGAGGGCCGAGGGGAGCCATCGTACGAGCTTCGTCACGAACGCCATCGAACATCCGTCGGTGCTGGATGTCGCGAAGCGGCTCAAACGTCAGGGGGTCGACGTCACGATCGTGCCCGTTGATCGCAACGCGCGAATTGATCCGCAACAAATCTCCGACGCAATCAATCCGGAAACGTCGCTCGTGTCCGTCATGCTCGCGAATAACGAAGTCGGCACGATCAATCCACTGCCCGAAATTGGTCGCATCTGTCGCGAGCGCGGAGTGCTGCTGCACTGCGACGCGGTGCAAGCGGTCGGAAAGATTCCGGTCGATCTTCAGCGATTGCCGGTCGATCTGCTGTCGCTGAGTGCTCACAAGTTCCATGGTCCGAAGGGAGTCGGTGCGCTAGTCGTGCGGCGCGATGGTCCACGTATCCCGCTGGAACCACTGTTCGACGGCGGCGGGCACGAGCAGCATCTACGCAGCGGCACACTGCCAGTCCCGCTGATCGTCGGCTTTGGAGCGGCGTGCGAGCTGGCCAGCGATACCGTACCGCGACAGAGCACCGTTTTGCGCGACCGGCTTTGGCAGCAGTTGCAGGCAGAACTCGAAGGGTTGTCGCTGAACGGCCCACCGTTGGCCGAGCGACTGCCGAACAACCTGAACTTCACCGTCGCTGACGTCGACGGCGAAGCGTTGATGAGCAGCCTCAAGGAAATCGCCGTGAGTTCCGGTTCTGCCTGTTCGACCGCCGAGCCGGAGCCAAGCCACGTCTTGCGGGCGATGGGTGTTTCCGAGTCGCTCAGCCGTGCGAGCCTGCGGTTCGGGCTAAGCCGGTACACGACCGAAGCGGAAATCGACGTTGCCGTCGCCGAAGTGGTGCGAGTCGTGCGAAAGCTGCGAGCGTGAAGTGCCCTTCGAAACTCGTGCTGACACGGTTTTCGGGCAGGGTTAAATTCCCGCCGACTGGAAATCGGATTCGTGATCTCTTCCGAATGGAGTCGCAGAGATGCGTCGTTGCCTGTTGTCTTGTGGTCTATTGGGAGCCGGTTTGTTGAGCCTGTCGGCGGGTATGCTGCGCGCCGAGGGGCCGACGCCGGAGTTTGTTTTCTCGAAGTTCGTACCTCGGCAGCGCGACGTTGAAGTTGAAACTCCCAAGCCGGCCGAGTATGCGAAATGCAAGGTCAAACCGGAGAAGCTCGGCAAGGGATCGGCGTGGCTGGTAACAGGACCAAATGGGCAAGTGCTGCGGCGGTTCGTGGACACAAATAACGACGATACCGTCGATCAATGGCGATACTACAACAACGGCATCGAGGTCTATCGCGAGATCGACAGCAACTTCAACGAGAAGCCAGACCAATTCCGCTGGCTCAATATGGGCGGCTCACGGTGGGGCATTGACTCGAACGAAGACAAAAACATCGACTCTTGGAAGGTGCTCTCGGCCGAGGAGGCCACGCGAGTTGCGGTCAACTCGCTACTGGCGAACGATGCGGACATGCTGCGACTGGTGCTGGTCACGGCCGAGGATTTGACGTTGCTCAAGATTGAAGGGTCCGTTCAAAAGCAGCTGCTGGCGAACGTCAGCAGTCCGGCGGCCAAGTTGCGCGACGTGCTGAGCAAAACGAAATCGCTGACTCCAAAGTCTCGCTGGATGCGCTTCGATGCGGCGTCCGCGATGCCCAGCATGATCCCGTCCGACGACGGAAAGGCGGCGGGCGAACTGATTCTGTACGAGAACGCGATGGCGATCATCGAGACTGAAGCCGCTCCGCCGGGCAACAGCTTGCTCGTGCAGATCGGCGAGATTGTGAAGATTGGCGACGTTTGGAAGCTGACGCAAATCCCGCAACCGATCGAAGGGAATCAAGTGCAACTCTCAGCGGGCGTGCTGATGCAGCCGCCGCAGTCCAACGCAGGTGAATCGCCGGTCGCAGCGAATTCCGGAGCGAACGCCGATCCACGCGTGGCCGCGCTGGTCAAACAACTGCAGGAACTGGATGGCAAGGCTCCGACGGCCGATGCATCGCCGACGGCGTTTGTGAAGTTCAACACCGATCGCGCGGCACTGCTCAAGCAGCTCATCGCCGCGACGGCGAAAGATCCCAAGGACCAAGAGAACTGGATTCGACAGCTCATCGATGGGTTGACCTCCGCCGTGCAAACTGGAGCCTACGAGGGAGGCTTGGATCAACTCAAACTGCTGGAGACGCAACTCAAGCCGCAACTCAAGGCGGGTTCGCCGCTGGTGTCGTACATCGGCTATCGGCGGATGCTCGCGGAGTATTCGGTCGCGGTGCAGACCGCCAAAACGAGTGCCGCTCAAGCGAAGGCTCAGGAAGAGTGGATCAAAGACCTGCAAGGATTCGTCGAGGCGCATCCCAAGGCCGAGGATGCTCCCGACGCGATGATTCAACTCGCAACGGGGCTGGAATTCGCCGGCAAATATGGTGAGGCACGCAAATGGTTCAAACAACTCGCCGAAGATCACTCGAAGACGACGGCTGGTCGGAAAGCGGCCGGCGCGATGACTCGACTGGACGTGAAGGGCAAGCCATTGCCGCTGACGTTCGCTGGATTGGACGGCGGCAAAGTCGACATCCGCAACTACCGCGACAAAGCGGTGCTGGTCATCTTCTGGGCCACGTGGTGCAAGCCTTGCTTTGAAGACCTGCCGAAGTTGAAAGCTCTGTATCAGCAGTATCGTACTCAGGGATTCGAGGTCATCGGCGTGAATCTCGACAACACCCCCAACGGCGTGAAGGGCTACATGCAGCAGAACGGTATGACGTGGCCTCAGATTCACGAGGCTGGCGGTCTCGAAAGCCCGCCGAGTCTCGCGTTTGGTGTGATCTCGCTGCCGACGATGTTCCTGGTCGACAAGAAAGGACTCGTTCACAGCCGTCCAGCGTCGATCGAGGACGTGAAAGCCGCGCTGCCTGAAGCGCTCGAACTCAAGAAGCCAGTCGCCGCCGCCAACGATTGACCGGGCTATTCAAGTGGCTCGGCTCGCCACGGGCTGGACGCCGAACCCACGTTTCTTGTCTTGTGCTTACCGCCCACTATGATGAATCTTGCCGTGTGGTCCTAAGGTGCGAAGGTTGGATATAAAACGTCCGCATTCCAACACTGCACCGATTCGGAGTGCGCCCAAGGACGAATCGTCGACCGGTCGCTTCTGGGATTGAAAACGAAACGTGTCCGACTTCGATGCCTATCACAAGTGGCTGGGGATTCCTCCCGACGACCAGCCGCCCCATTACTATCGATTGCTCGGACTTTCGCTGTTTGAAAACGATCGCACGGTCATCATTTCTGCTCTTGATCAGCGCCAATTGTTTTTGGAAAAAAAGTCTGTCGGCCCACGCGGCGAATTGGCCGAGCCGTTGTTGGAAGAACTTCAAAAGGCGCGGCTGTGTCTGCTCAATCGGCTGACAAAAGCCCAATACGACTCAACGCTGCGAGAACAGGGATTGATCGCCCCCAGCGTTCAGCCGATACAGCATTCCGCAGCACCGCGGCCGCAAGGCGCAGCGAAGGTCGATCAGCAGCCACAACTCGCCGCACCGACCAGCGAGTTTCAGTTTCCGACTGAGCGTGACCTCGAAGAGGTCTCCATCAACGTGAAACGGGACGAGCGAAGATCACGACGGATTGCCTGGACCATCAACGTGCTGGTTGTCGGCACAATTGCCTGTGGGATTTGGTGGTTGATTGGTAAAGGCATGCTTCCACCACCGGGCGAACGGTTGAATCCGCAGAAACCTCAACGCGTCGCGGACAAGGTCGAAGAACCGACGGATGCCGATCCAGTCAGCTCGCCGAATCGCGAAACACCGTCGAAGGCCAACCAGCCGGAAGAGAGTACGGTGACCAAGAGCGTTCCTCCGTCAACGACGGCGATTGAGACGAATCCTCCCGCTGCTGCAAACGACCAGCCCCTTGCGAACTCCGCAACCGCGACCAAACCATCCCTCAAGGTTCCGCAGGGCACCAACGAGCAGCGGTTCGCCGACCATCGGACCGCCGTTTTCGACTTGTCGTTATCCGCCGACGGGAAATCGCTCGCCACAGCCGGACCGGCGGGAGATTGTCGTGTTTGGACGATTGCAACGGGAAAGACGGCCCTTCAATTTTCTGGTCACGATGGGCCGGTGCATGCCGTCGCATTCGCGCCGAAAGGCAATCAGGCACTGTCGTCCGGAGAGTCGTTAAAGATTTGGAATGTGTCGACGGGCAAAGAACTCGGAGAGTTGAAAACCAATCGACGTCCCGTGCGCGCGGTTCTGTTCTGGCCCAACAACCGCCAGGTTGCGACCGTCGGCGGTGGTGCGATCGAAATCTGGGACGTTGCGACTCGCAAACAAGTCCGGCTGATTTCGGGGGTCCACCCATTCTGCGGATCATTGGCGCTTTCGGAGGACGGCCTGACGCTGGCCGCCACAACGGGTGAACAAGCGGAAGAGGCGACTCTGTTTCAACCAACGACGGGAAAAACGCTTCGCTCCTTCACCGGCCACAAGGCGAGAATCAGTTCGCTCGCTTTGTCGAAGGATGGGCAATCGCTGTGGACGGCATCGCAAGAACATGTCGCGAGGCTGTGGAAAACAAAGACGGGAATGTCGGAGATTGCTTTCGCACATGCCTACGTCCTAGCACTTTCGCCCGATGAAAAGCTGCTGGCTACCGGCGGATTGAACGGACTTGTGACGATCTGGAACGCTCAAACCGGAAGCGGCCTGCTGCAACTTCCGCGTCAGAAACTGAAAGTCTTGGACATCGCGTTTCTGCCCGATGGCGAGCACATCCTGTTCGCGGGAGACTCGTCCGACACATCCGGAAAGACCGCCACGATTCAGTTGTGGAAGCTCCCCACAATTGATCCCAACGCCCCCGAGAGTCTGCCGAATTCGATACCACTGGCTGACGCGACGGACGACGGGATGCCGGCAAACACGAAGTCCGCCAGCGATGGTGATGCGTTGATCCAAAAGCAGCCCGTGCCGACCGAAGAGCAACAGGAGCAATCCGGAACAAACGTCAGAGAAATCTTCAAACAGGATTTCGCGAATGCGCTTCATTTGATGGACAAAGCCGCATTGGCTGTGAAGCTGCTCAAACATGCCAAGACTACCACTGACGACCCGTCCGAAAAATTTGCCCTGCTGCAGGAAGCAAGTCAACTAGCGGTCGCAGCCGGAGACATTGGTGTCGCCGAACAAATCTTGAACGAACTGATTGCTCACTTCGAGATCGATGCGATCAACTCAAGAAGCAGTCTCTACAAGCAACTCTACACGACCGTGAAGCCTGGTGCTCTTCAAGAACAACTTGCGGAAGTGTTCCTCAAATTGGCCTCGGACTGTGTGACGGCGTCACGCTTTGACACGGCGATTGAATCGACAAAGACTGCCGTACTGCTTGCGGGCAAGGCCAAGAATCTCAAGCTTCGAGAAACCGCCAAAGCCAAGACCGACGAGTATTTGCTGCAGAAACAATCGGCGCAAACGGCGGAACAGTTCCGCGATGAGTTGAGCAAGAATCCGGATGACCCGGTCGCCAACGAGGGCCTGGGAAAGTACCTCTGCTTCGTCAAAGACGACTGGCCCACCGGACTGACCCACCTGGTGAAATCCGAAAACCAGCTGCTGAGATCCGCCGCGGAAATGGAACAAGCGGAGCACGAAAGTTCGACCAAGATGAACGAGTTGGGGGACGCCTGGTGGGAGTTGGCTAAGAACTCCACTGGCAGCGACAAATCAGCTGCGAATCGGCGCGCTCAATACTGGTATCTCCAAGCCATCCCGGAACTCAAAGGGCTCGAAAAGGTCCGCACCAAGACGCGACTGGATGAATTGGAAAAGCTCAAACTGGATCGTGAACCGCCGGACGGGACATGAGGGAACGATGCTCCCTCGTATCAATCCGATCGAAGGTGCTTCCGCCTCACACCGTCGTGTGTGATTCGTGGCTGGGGTCGTCCGCTTTGACGATGTCGCGCCACGGGACTTTGCGGGTGCGAGGCCGACGCAGCAGAGCCGTTTCGCCCGCTAGAAGCCGTGGCGACTTCGCGGCGGGATCCACTCGCCAAGTTGCATGCGTCAATCGCAGCAGCCGTCGCTGAGCGGCGTGCCAAAGGTGCGCGACGACTTCGCCGGTCCTCACCGCTTCGGGTTCTTCGACTCGCAACACAAGCACGGCGGAGAGCAACCTCAGCACAACGCTGACCGAGAACAGGACGTGGAAGTGCGAAACTCCAACCGCGAAAAATGAAAAATCCCAACCCGCGAGTGACCGCAAGGCGAAACCCGAGCCGATGCCGGTTGCTCCGCCCACCATACCGGCGATCGCGGTCCCGGCAGCAACGTACATGGCTCGATTTTCGGACGGAGAATACCTCAGCAAGAAACCGTGTTGAGCGATCGTGATTCCCGCGTTGAGCAGCGCGTCGAACATAAAGATCGGCATCAACATCCAGAACGCAAGGGTCGGATTCGCTGGCACGAACAGCAGCACCGCCATCAATGTGAACTTGAATGCGATGGACAGCACCAGCAACGGTCGATGTCCAAACTTGTCTGCCACCCAGCCCATGCGGCTGGCGGTCAATGCTCCACCGATCCACGACGTCGCCCACAGCAGCATCACGTGGAACAAGTCCATGCCGACGTATTCCAGCAAGAACAAACTGATGAACGGCGCTCCGGTCATTGCGGCGAAGTGCCAGAAGCAACTGAATCCGATGAATCTCCGGAACTCACGCTGCTGAAACGGAGCGGTGAGAATGTCGAGCAATCGTGGACTCGGTGCCGGCTGCACTGGAGGCTCCTCGACTTTGAGAAACAGCAACAGATCGACGACTCCGCAGACCGCCGCGATCACACCGAGCACTGCGAACACGGGCTTGATTCCTTCGGGATTTCCGGACACGTACACCGCGGCCAAACCGAGCGCGGCCGCCGCCGACCAGTGCATCCACAAATGCCGCCGGCCCCAGAAGCGGCCAAGTCCCTGCTTCGGCAGATAGTCTCCCATCCACGACATCCACAATGGATGACAGAAGTCGGCCATCGCGTAATTGACTGCGGTCAACCCCACGAGCGTCCAAATCCAAAACCCGGCGGGCATGTCGGGCCAGAGCGTCGGCCCCAGCGCGGCTGGCAACATCACCAAGCGATGCGTGATACCGACCGTCAGCCACAATCGTCTCCGAAACTTGATCCGATTGACGAGCACGGCCGAGACAAATTGCATGAACAACATCGTCGTCGGCAGCGCGCCGAGAATCCCGATGTGCATCCCGTTGGCTCCCAGCGCGCGAGCGAACTGTACGGTCGCGGGAGAGGTTGTCAGTTGCAAATAAATTGTACCAAGGCAACCAGCGACAATGATCGCCCGCTGAGCCGACTTTTGTGACCACACGATGAGAACTCGCTGAGGGATGGCCGGAAGGATTGAGGTGAGCGTCGAAGGGGGCGGGGTTGTAGCGGAAGCCAGCGAACGCGCGGAGACGGAATCACAGGCGATTTTCGCCGAAGAAGATGCGACTGGCTTCCGGCCGAAAGCCATCTGCCGTTCCCTTTTTGCCGACCGTCACCTTTGTGGCCAAATCGTTGCTCAAAGAGAACACAGTCTCGAATTGAGCGATTTTTAGTTCATGGTCTATCATGCCAGCGGCGTAAGACGCCTCATCCCATTTTCTGTCCTCGGCGAACCTCGACATGCTCAAGCTGCGTTTGTCTCTGGCGTTTTTGGCAACTTCGGTCGCAATGCTTTTGGCGACCTGGTGTTCGTGTTCGGGCGAGGACCAGCCGTTCAAAGATCCGCTGACCGGCAAGACCGCCTCGGCCAAGCGATCGAATCGGCCGAGCAGGCCGGCTCTGTTGAAAGTTTCGTTGACAGAAGACAAAGACAGCTCGGCGGGAAACATCTTTTTGTTGTCGATCAATCTCGATATTCCGCTCGGAGGCCATACGTATTCGACCGAACCGGGATTCAGCGGCGCGACGCGGATCAAAGTGATCCAGACCGAAGGAGTCGAACCGGTTGAACAGAAGTTTGCGGCCGACCACGAACCACACCTCGAATTTCAAGACGGTGAGATGGTCGAGAAGTTCAAAGACTCAGTGACCTGGCTGCGACGCTTCCGTATGAAGCCTGACGCCAAACGAAGTGACGTCCGCATCCTCTGCCAAGTTCGCTATCAAATTTGCGACGCCTTCAACTGCACCCCCTACGACGAAACTTTCTTTGCGACGGCCGAGTCTCCCGCGGAAGTCATCGTTTCAGACCGTGCGAAGCTTGCCGAGTTCCAGTCACGTTTCGCGCCGCCTGCACCGACTGCGCTTCCGAACGCGTCACCGAAGGCAGAGACCGTCGCGGCCGAGATGGTCGAGACGAAGCCGTTTGAATTGGTGCTCGTGCCACAAGCGGGCAAGAGCAGCGATCCGATCAAACTGCGGTTCCGATTGTCGCCAGAAACAGCTCAGCCGGGCGAATCAGTTCTACTATCAGTGACGATGGAACTGGAATCGGAATGGCATACGTTTGCGCTCGATCAGAATCCGGACAATGTCGGCCTGCCGACCGCAATCCAAATCAAAACGTCAAACGGGCTCAAATCCACGGAAGAAAAATTCTCGCCGAGCCTCGTGCCGGAAATCACTCGGACCAGCGACGGCAAAGAGCAGCGTGTGCATCACAAGCAGATCACCTGGACGATGCCGTTCATCGTCGAGCAGGCGGAGTACGGTCTCGCCGGCATGATTCGCTATCAACTCTGCCGCGAGAAAACTTGCCGAGTTCCCAAGACGATCGCATTCGAGTTGGGCCACGTCGCGAAAGCAGCGACTCCGGATCCGACACGCACGCCGGTGAATGCGTCCGTCGAACCACCGACCCTCGACCCACCAACGTCGACCGGCGATGACAACAGCCCGAATCTCGACGGCCAGTCGTTTCAACCACGCAAACAAGAGGGCAGCTTGTCACTGTATTTGGTCTATGCGTTTCTCGGCGGTCTGATCTTGAACGTCATGCCCTGCGTGCTGCCAGTGATCGCGATTAAGGTGCTCAGCTTTGTGCAACAGGCTGGACAAAGCCGTGGGCGAATTTTGTTGCTAAACTTGACGTACTCGTTGGGGGTCATCTTCGTCTTTCTGGTGCTCGCGAGTTGCGCCGTCGCCGCGAAGTTCGGAGCGATCAAACAATTCGGCTGGGGTAGCTTTTTCCAAGAGACGGAATTTCAGGTCATCATGTCCTGCCTCGTCTTCGCGATGGGAATGAGCTTGCTCGGCGTGTTCGAGATTCCGATTCCCGGCATGGTCGGTTCGGCTGCGGGTCACCAGCATCAGGAGGGTCCGCTCGGCGCGTTTCTGACCGGCATCTTCGCGACGCTGTTGGCGACGCCGTGTAGCGGCCCGTTTCTCGGCGTGACGCTCGGCTGGTCGGTGCAGCAAGAGGCTCACATCGTCTTTCTGGTCTGGTCCGTAATGGGACTCGGCATGGCGTCCCCATACATCCTGCTGGGTTTCTTTCCCGCATGGGTTAAGTACCTGCCGAAGCCGGGCAACTGGATGGTCACGTTCAAGGAAATCTGTGGATTCGTCCTGATGGGCACGATCATTTTTTTGATGAGCAGCATGAAAGGTCACTGGCAGTTGCCGCTGTTGATCCTGTTGCTATCGATCGGTTTCTCGCTGTGGATGATCGGCAAACTGTACACGATCAACTCACCCGCCCGTCGACGTTGGACGGTACGAGGCTTTGCCGCCAGCGTTTCAGCGTTCGGCCTGTGGCTGGCCGTCGGACTGGCTGACGACAAGCCGGGAGCCTACGAACTTCCCTGGAAGCCGTTTTCGGGAAAGCTCGTCAAAGATGAACTGCGTCAGCGTCGCACGGTCTTGCTGGACTTCACCGCGAACTGGTGCGCTGCTTGCAAGGTCAACGAACTGATCGCGTTCAATCGCAAGGAAACATTGGAGCGTGTCACGCAACACAACATCGTTGCCGTGAAGGCGGACTACACCAGTTTTTCTCCGGACATCAAAGAATGGCTCGACGAATTCGAGAGCCAGAGCATCCCGCTGGCGATCATCTTCCCCGGCAACGACCCGCTGCACCCGATCGTACTGCGTGATTCGATCACGAAAGGGCAGTTGCTCGAAAAGCTTGAAGAGGCCGTGCAGGCGAAGGATCAGACCACGCCCAAGCTGACGCAGCGATGATTGTAAGCAGCCTCCCAACAAGCACGACGCGAGATTTCTCGCAAACAGGCCAGCACATTTATGCCGACGATCATGCCGACGATCAGCGTTCGCCCCGCCACTCCCGCCGACGAAGAGATCGTAGTCGACTTCAATTGCCAACTCGCCGTCGAATCAGAGGGCAAACAACTCCACCGCCCGACCGTGCAACTGGGAGTGCGAGCGATCCTGGCCAACCCACAACACGGCCGTTATTTCCTGGCGAGTGTTGGCGAACAAATCGTCGGCCAGATGATGCACACATTCGAATGGAGCGATTGGCGCAACGGCGAGATCTGGTGGCTGCAAAGCGTCTACGTCCATCCCCATTTCCGTCGCGGAGGCGTCTTCCGCTCGCTGTTCCAACATCTGCAAGCCGAAGCCGCCGCTTCACCGAACGTTGTTGGCCTGCGGCTTTACGTCGAAGAGCACAACAAGACGGCGCAGGCGACCTACGATCGACTCGGCCTGAAGCTGGCCGGTTATGTCGTAATGGAATCGCTCAAGACCAACTACTAATGCTCACCGTTGCCGCTTTTTACACCGCGAGCTTGAATGACGCCTACCTTGCCCACGACTGACACCCGTCGCGAAATCAATCCCGCCCACGAGGACGCGACATCGCTGCCGTGCGACACGTCACACTTACCGCCGTTGCCGTGCGGATGGACGGTGCGCGAGTACGCCGTTGGCGATCATGAATTGAAACTCACAATTCCGGATCGGCCAGATGCGTTGCTGGAAGACCCCGAGGTCCTGGCCGCTAACGACCGCGACGACTACATGCCGTACTGGGCGTATCTTTGGCCGGCGGCAATTCACATGTCGAAGGCGGTGATGAAGGCAGACTGGGCCAAGGGAACTCGCGTGCTGGAGCTTGGCTGCGGAGTCGGACTTGTCGGAGTCGCGGCTCGCGCGAAAGGTTGCCGAGTGACGATGACCGACTACGACGCAAAGTCGGTTGTGGTCGCTCAGCACAATGCGAGGTTGAATGGTTTCGACGACGTTGAAGCACGCGAACTCGACTGGCGCGCGCCGCCGAAAGAGACGTATCCGGTGATCCTTGGCTGCGATTTGCTCTACGAACAACGAAATCTCCAGCCGATTCTCGATTTGATGGAGGTCATGCTGGAACCGGGCGGCATCTGCTGGCTGGCCGATGGGGGGCGGAATGTTGCCCACCAGTTTTGGTATCTCGCCAGAGAACGTGGCTACGCCGTGACGATGCGTGACACCGAAGGACGCGAGATCATGACACCCGGATTTCACTACCAACTGTTTGAGCTGCGACGTCTGATCCGCACTTGACCCGCTCTTCCAGCCAGTCTGCCACGCTGTTCATCACGTCGAGCCAATCCGGTTCGTTGTGCAGCTCGTGATAATGCTCAGGGAACCATTTCAATTCTTTGTCAGTGCTCGGGACCTTTTCCAACCACGGTTCCGCAACATGCGGATCGATTGGATCGAAGCGTCGCGAGATCAATTCCACGCCGTCATCGGCACGGATGACATGTTCAACATGTGGCATGGCTGTGCCCCTCGGTCATCGACGCAATCCGGTCCGACCTACTTTTCGGCGAGGCCGCGTTCCACCGCTCGCCGGAGATCGTTCCCTTTCAGATCGACTTGTGAAATCCGACCATCGCGTCCCACCAAAAAGAGGGACGGAATCGTTCGGACTTTGTATTTCTCTCTCGCCTGACGAACCTGTTCTGCATCGCAGACCATTCGCCACGGCAGCTTGGCCTGAGCTTGAAACGCGTTGACGGTCTCCGGCGAATCGTCCAAGCTGATGCCGAGGACTTCAAATCCCTCCTCGTGTTTGTCGGCATACAACTGCTTCAACTTCGGAAACTCTGCCAAACATGGCGGACAATTGGTGGCCCAGAAGTCGATCAGGAGCACTTTGCCTTTTGAGTCCGCGACACTGGCGGGATCTCCTTTCAAATCCGTCAGGCTAAGTTCCGGGGCTTCTTCGCCGACCAAGTCCAGTTTCCGCAGTCGATTCTCACAGAACTCACTGACCTGCGGGTTCAGGCCGAAACGATTCGACAAGGTTCGATAGATTTCCTTGGCGGTTCCGTGCTCACCGGCCAAACCAGCCTGAGCGACAAGTTCCACCGCGAGATCCAACGGCTCGCCGGCCGCCCCAAACCGAGCGAACTGCAACGAATCCTGGAAGAACGTCGCCGCCTCCTTCAGCTTTCCCGACTTCGCCAAGCCGATACACAGCACCTGCTTGGCAGCCGACTTGTTTCCGGTGGACGTGGTTCGGCTTTGTAGACATCGTTCCGCCATCGGAAGAGCGTTGCCTTCCAGGCCAAACCGCCGAGCGGTCTCGAAACTCCAGGCGAACGCGTCGTCGAGATCCGCCGCATCGGGATGTTGCTCGACGTATTGTACGGCGTCGCGGAGCAAGTCCTTTTGCCGAGCCACGATGACGTCTTGGAACGTCTTTTTTCCGCCCGTCGTTGGATCCTCCGAGAGTCCTGAAATGAGCGGCACAAAACTCAATGCCGTGGCAAGCAAGATGATCGAAACTTGAGGCAAACGGAACATCGAGTTCATGCAAGTCTCCGAATGATGACATTCAGGTGAGTTGGGAGGGCTGACGTCCTCCCATTCTAGGCCGATTCCTGAGCCCAGAACCACCGTCGGCGGTGATACAATCGGACCTCGCCAATGGCCGCAACTCTCGATTTCCAAAGTTTTTTGGCCGTTGCCCCAGTTATCTCGAACGTTTATTGTTGACGGCGGGTTTACGGGCGTGGAATTGCCACGCTCTTGGATTTGATTCGAAGGAGTTCTGCGATGTCTCAACCCGATTTGCCGCAAGCGCCGGACAACGAACCTGGCCGTTGGCAGAAGTTCAAGGAAATCCCGGCATGGGGCGTCAGTCTCGGCCTGCATTCGCTGATCTTCGTGTTTTTCGCCTGCTGGACGTTGCCAATCGTCCGCGAATCGCTCGCGGAACTGGTCGTCAGTGAGGTCGAGGAAATCCAAGAGCCGGAATTTAAGTTCGACGTCGCCGCCACGGATCAAGTCGGCAACGGCGGAACGGGGGACACGCTCAGCCCGTCACTGGCGGTCGCGGGAGCCGTCGGCGCTTCCCCACAAGTGGAAACTTCGAAGCGCCTGCAAGAAGAACTGGTGAAGGTCAACCTGACACCGACTGCCACCATCGGAGACGTCGCGGCGGATACGCTCAGTAAAACGGTTGAGGTGCGCGGTGGAACCGACAACCTCTCTGGCGATTTCGGCGGGCAGGGGACGGGTGGCGGAAGCGGTGGCACGGCTGGAACCATCGACCGCCTGACCTTTGAAATCATGGCCTCGCTGAAGGAAAAGAAGACTCTCGTCGTCTGGCTGATGGACGAATCGACCTCAATGAAGAAACGCCGCGACGCCGTCGCCGAACGATTCGAGAACATCTACAAGCAACTCGGCCTGCTGGATGTCGAGACGAAAAACGGCATTCTTAAATCGGCCATCGTCAGCTTCGGTAAAGATTTTCATTTCATCTCGAAAGATGCGACTGACGACGTCGATCAACTCGTGAAGCTGGTGAAAGAAAACATCCCGAATGACGAATCCGGCAAAGAGAACGTTTTCACGGCCGTTGAAGCGGCCGTGAAGAAGTACCGCGACTACCGTAGCCGTGAACACCGCAATTGCATCATGGTCATCGTCACTGACGAACGCGGCGACGATTTCGACAAGCTCGATCAGTGCATCCAGGCGACGGCCGCCGCTGGATTCAAAGTCTTCTGCGTCGGCAACGCCGCCCCGTTCGGACAAGAGAAGGGCTACGTCCAATGGACCTACGAAGACGGAGGCACCGAAGAACTGCCCGTCGACCAAGGCCCGGAAACCGTTGCTCCCGAACACGTCAATCTGCCGTTCTGGGGCGTGTCCGGCGGCGATCTGGTCCGCATGACAGCCGGCCTTGGTCCATACGCTTTGACCCGTCTCTGTGCCGAAACGCAAGGTGTGTACTTGATCGCGGAAGACACCGGACGAGGCGTGCGATTCGATCCCGCGGTGATGCGAAACTACCTGCCCGACTATCGGCCGATCAAGTTCTACACGAAGGATTTGACCGCCAACCGAGCTAAAACTGTGCTCGTCGATGCCGCTCGCAAAACGCTGGGACAGAGGACGCCGACTCCAGAAGTGGTTTTCCGCGCCGACACGGACGCCGCTCTGCGGACGGAATTGACAGACGCTCAAAAACCGCTGGCCGTGCTGGACTACAAGTTGAATGAGATTGTCACACTGCTCGAACAAGGAGAGAAGGACCGTTCCAAGATCAAAGAGCCCCGTTGGCAAGCTGCGTTCGACACCGCCTACGGCCGGGCACTCGCCATGCGCGTCCGCTCGTTTGGCTACAACATGATGCTGGCCCAGATGAAGGCTAACCCCAAGACCTTCGACAAGAAGGAGGACAACACTTGGGAGTTGATTGCCTCTGACGAAATCTCGACCGGCGTGCAGGTCAAGAAAATGGCTGCGAAGGCTCAAGAGTCGCTTGAACGAGTGGTCAACCAGCACCAAGGCACTCCGTGGGCGAAGCTCGCTGAACGAGAACTCAGCAAGCCGATGGGTTGGTCCTGGAAGCCGTTCCACAAAGACTATGCCGCCATCGAACGCGCGATGGCTCAAGCCAAACAAGGCCCGGTCTTCGCTGACGAAGACGAGAAGAAGAAAGCCGAGGCCAAAAAGAAAATGGTCGAGCAACGTAAGAAGCCGAATCTCTAACCGCTGACCATGTCGTCAACGAGTGGTTGTCTTGAAACTGGCCGCCGGAGAAAACTCCGGCGGCCATTTTTGTCCGTCACTCGAATGCCAGACTTGAGCCAAGAATAAATCGACTCATGGGGCTCTGGCGGACTGCCGGCTTCGACTGATTTTTCAGCCACATTGTGACAAATGCACCGCAAGTCGCAGGTTCATCGGCCCCTGTTTTTTCCCCATTCCGATCCGTATTCTGTCGCGTCCTTCCACTCGCATCGTGCACCGAGAGGGGCCTTTCGAGAATCACTTTTCTCTCGCACCATGCTGTTCGAGCCGCAGCACAAATCGGCTCAGGAGTTGATCGTGTTTCAGTCTGTTGCGATTGTCGGGGCCACCGGGGCCGTGGGTCGGATCATGTGTCAGTTGCTCGAGGACCGCGGCTACAAGGCCGGCAGTTTTACGTTCCTCTCGTCGAAGCGGAGTGCCGGGTCGAAGCTCAAGTTTCAGGGGAAGGAATACACGGTTCAGGAACTGACGAAGGACTCGTTCAAGGGACACGATCTGGTCATCGGCAGCACGCCGGACGAGACGGCTCGCGATTACTTCCCGGCGGCGGTCGAGGCCGGCTGTATCGTCATCGACGAATCGGGTTACTTTCGCATGAAGCCGGAGGTGCCGCTCGTCATTCCAGAGATCAATCCGCAAGACGCATTAAAGACATTGGCCGCCGGTCGTGGCATCATCTCCAGCCCGAATTGCTCGACCACGCAGATGGTCATCGCGCTCAAGCCGCTGCACGATGCGGCTCGCGTGACGCGGTGCATCGTCAGCACCTATCAGGCAGTCAGCGGAGCCGGCTTGCAAGGATCGGTCGATCTGGTTGAAGGGACCAAGGCATCGCTCAGCAACGGCACATACTCGTACTCGGCGTTCAAGCACGCGATCGCGTTCAACGCCATCCCGCAGATCGGCGGTCCGAAGGAAGAGGGCTACACCAGCGAAGAGATGAAGATGGTTTACGAGACTCGGAAGATTCTCGGCGACCAGTCGATCCAAATCTCCGCGACGTGCATCCGCATTCCGGTCGCGAACTGTCACAGCGAAACGATCTGGGTGGAAACCGAACGCCCGGTCTCGCCGGAGCAAGCTCGCAAGCTGTTCGAGTCGTTCCCCGGCATCGTGGTGCTCGACGACCTGGCGAACGGCCAATACCCGATGCCGATGAATTGCTCCGGCCGCGACGAAGTCTTCATCGGCCGCATCCGCCGAGACCTCTCGCACCCCAACGGCCTCACCTTCTGGTGCGTCAGCGACAACCTCCGCAAAGGCGCGGCCACCAACGCTGTGCAAATCGCCGAACTCCTGGCGAAGCACAAGTAAATCGAATTGTTTTCTCTGTGCCGTCTGTATCTCTGTGGTAAAGACTTTTCACCGCAGAGATACAGGGGGCACAGAGTCGAATTCAATAACCGACATCGAGAGACACCATGAACCACTTTCATTACGACAAAGGCGAATTGTTTTGCGAGCAGCAGCGTGTGGCCGAGTTGGCCGAAGAGTTCGGCACTCCGTGTTGGATTTACTCCAAGGCTGCGTTGCTGGGGCGGCTGAAGGAGATTCAGACGGCGTTCGCGGCCGTCGAGCCGGTGATTTGTTATTCGGTCAAGGCGAACTCGAATCTCAGCATCTTGAAGCTGATGAACGACGCGGGGAGCAGCTTTGATGTCGTCTCCGGCGGCGAGCTGTATCGGGTCAAGAAGGCCGGGGCCGACACGACGAAGGTCGTCTTCGCGGGCGTGGGGAAGACCGACGCTGAGATTCGGCAGGCGCTCGAAGAACGCATTCTGATGTTCGACGTCGAAAGCGAAGCCGAGCTGGATGCCATCGCGGCGATCGCTCAGCAGATGGGAGTCGTCGCGCCGGTCGCGCTGCGGCTCAACCCGGACATCGACGGCAAGACGCACGCCAAGACTACGACCGGCAAGAAGGGGAACAAGTTCGGCATGGACATCGAACGCGCCGACGCACTCGCCGCCAAGACGCTGCGGACGAAGGGGCTGGCGATGAAGGGGATCCACATGCACATCGGCTCGCCGATCCTCACCGTCGAACCGTATGCCGAAGCGGTTCGCAAAGCGGTCGAGGTCGTGCGCAGCTACCGAGCCGCCGGGCACGACATCAACTGGATGAACCTCGGCGGCGGCTTCGGCATCAGCTATCGCCAGAACGAAGGCCCGCCGGCTCAAGCGTATGCCGACGTGATCGTCCCCGGCGTGAAGGAAGCCGGCTGCCGATTGGCTCTCGAACCGGGCCGCTTCATCGTCGGTAACTCCGGCATCCTGGTGAGCAAAGTGATCTACACGAAGCGCGAGGGGGGCAAGCTGTTCGTCATCCAAGACGGAGCGATGAACGACCTCGTCCGCCCCGCGATGTACGACTCGTTCCACCGCATCTGGCCGGTGCAACCGCGAGTCGCCATGCCCGACAATGTCGAAGGCGAAATCGCCGGCTGCGAGAAATCCGACGTCGTCGGCCCGATCTGCGAGTCCGGCGACTACTTCGCCAAAGACCGCTACCTCCCGCCGGTGAATCGCGATGAGTTGCTCTGCACGTTCAGCGCCGGAGCCTACGGCACCGCCATGAGCAGCAACTACAACTCCCGCCCGCGAGCCATCGAACTCCTGATCGACGGCGACCAAGTCAAAGTCATCCGCAAACGAGAAACCTACGAAGACCTGATCGCGGCGGAGTTGGTGTAGGTAGTACAATCGCTCAAGCCGATCGATTCAGGCGATCGTCAGGCAGGTGCCTGCCCTTCGCGGCTTATGATTCCAGAATAATAGGACATCGCCATGCCGTTGACTGGCACAAAGAAATTTCCTTTGAAAGAGGCGTATCTTTTTGCGGCTTCAAATGGACTTGCACAAGAGGCCGGTCGCATCCGCTCAATGGAGACGAAATGGAGCAAGGAGAAGTCTTATTGGTCAGACGTTCGCCGAGGCTATTTGATCGACTTGTTTCAGCGGAGGCGTTTGCTCGATCAGTTCAAACAGCAATGTTGGCCGCGAGGTATCGGGCAAGACGGTGACCGTGAGTGTCGCCACTGTCTCAAGGTTAAAGCTGACTTCGATAAAGAATTAGGGATCTGACTGCCGCAAATCCCTTCGGTCCACGAAGGAGGACAGGGGCCGACCTGACCATCGGGAAGGTCGTGGGTGTTGAGGACGAATCGCCACGCCCAGCGCGTTGCTCTGGGCGTGTCACCCAAGCGGAGCACTTCACAAATTCGCTCCCTTGAGGGCTCTTCGAAGGGCGTTTGTCGGACGACTCAACTCCCGCCGGCTATCGTTC
>Ga0194131_10000204_pt1 | contig 96096 bp, 69 predicted proteins | sample TA2KigO120mmetaG_FD_148631 | JGI IMG/M metagenome (GOLD analysis project Ga0194131, IMG submission 148631) | Freshwater microbial communities from Lake Tanganyika, Tanzania - TA2015053 Kigoma Offshore 120m | ecosystem: Environmental > Aquatic > Freshwater > Lake | place: Tanzania: Lake... | reverse complement strand
CGGAATATGTTGCCGTCGGGAGACCTGCGGCGGATCTCGGTACTTCTGCGTGGCAACGATGCCGCGTTGCAGGCGGCCGCGGTGCGTGCTGTGGGCCGGTTGAGAATTGATGCATTGCGGCCTGCGGTGGTAAGGCTCGCGCTACGTGAAGATCCGGGACCGGACGAGGCACGATTGGCGGCGGTCGAGGCGTTAGGCAGCCTGGGCGCCGAATCCGATCTGGAGATTCTCAGCGGCCTGGCGCTTCCCGGGATGCCTGACCGGGTCGCGGCGATTCGAGCCATCGGTGGCGCGAATGCGAAACGTGGCGCCGAGCTGGCCGTGGAGTTCTGGGCGAACACTGCTGATCCCGCAGCAAATATCGCCGTCGCACTCCGCCTGCTCGATCCGCTGCTGGTCTCCAAGGACGGCGAGCAAGCACTCTTCGAGGCGCTCGCGGGCCGCGAAATTCCCGCCGACCTCGCCAGGTCCATTTACCGTGCCATACAGGCCTCCCCCGTCTCGACCCCGGAATTGCTCGAACGAATCCGGCAGGCTGGCCGTCTGGCCGCCGCCGCATGGACGTTGCAGCCAGAACTCGTCGATGCCCTGCGAAACGAAGTCGTCGAAGTAGGAGACGCGGGACGCGGCGAACTGGTGTATCGGCGAGCCGACTTGCAATGCCAAAAGTGCCATGCAATCGCCGGCGCGGGAGGTCGAGTCGGTCCCGACCTGGCGAGTATCGGCGGCAGCGCGCCGATCGACTACCTGATCGAATCGGTAATCGCGCCCAATCGAAAGATCAAGGAAAACTACCATTCGATAGTGATTGCGACCGACGATGGACAGATCCGCACGGGAATTCCGTTGCGCGAGAGTGCCTCGGAACTGGTGCTGCGCGATGCCGACGATCGTCAGCTGGTGGTGCCGACATCGTCGATTGAATCCCGCAAGGAAGGAAAGTCGCTGATGCCTGAGGGGGCCGTCGATGGACTGACGCGGCGGGAGCTGGTCGATCTGGTGCGATTCCTGTCGGAGTTAGGCAAGGTCGGACCCTACTCGGTCGGACCGGCTCGACTCGTTCGACGCTGGCAGGTATTGGCGTTTTCCGCGGAGACGCACCATGTTCTACGGCGGTCCAGTTACGATACCGCGGCGCTGGAGCGGAGCGAGTTTCAATGGCTTCCCTGGTACAGCCTCGTGAGCGGCCGGCTTCCTGTCGACGACCTGCCCGCATTCATCGTGCAGATGGGCCAGCCGCGGACGGCTTTTCTGCGTTGCCAGTTGGAAGTCACGACCGCGGGCGACGTGCAGTTGCAATTCGATCCTGCGAGTGGAATTACCGCCTGGCTCGACGGGTCTCCGACCCCCCTCGATAGCGGAAAGTTGTCGTCACCGCTGTCTCTGGGGCTACATACGTTGACACTGGCGGTAGAGGTAGAGCGGTTGGACCGGGGATTGCGCGTCGAATTGGTGGATCAGGGCCAATTCCCCGCTCAGGTTCAAATTGTCGGTGGCCGTTGACCGATGAATCGCGAACAGGTGCTGTCGACGGTTTGAACTCGACGGCTTGAAACCGGATAAATATGCTACATCTGCCAAAATCTCAAAGGTGAGGCCGTCCTTGAAGCGCGCAATTCTCAGTGACATTCACGGCAACCTCGAAGCGCTGAATGCGGTCCTGGCTGACGTGGCTGACCAGAATATTTCCAGCATTTACTGCCTGGGTGACATCATCGGCTATGGTCCGAACCCGCGCGAGTGCATCGATCTGGCGATGAAATTCCAGATGTGTGTGCTCGGCAATCATGACCAGGGTGCCCTGTTTGATCCCGAGGGGTTCAGCAGCGGTGCCGAGCGTGCCATTTTCTGGACGCGCCAGCAATTGGAGTCGGCGACCGACGTGGAACAGAACCGACGGCGTTGGGATTTCCTGCTCGATACGCCTCGGTTCATCAACGAAGGCGAGATGATGTTCGTCCATGGTTCTGCCCGGAACCCGCTCAACGAATATGTCTTCCCCGAGGACATTTACCATATCAAGAAGCTGGAGAAGATCTTTTCGATCATTCCGCGGCACTGCTTTCAGGGGCATACGCACGTTCCGGGGGTTTTCCTGGAATCGGCCCGTTTTCTTTCGCCGGCGGAAATGGGCTACCGTTACCTGCTGAATGGCGAAAAATCGATGGTCAACGTGGGAAGCGTGGGACAGCCACGCGATGGCGACCCGCGTTCGTGTTACGTGGTTCTCGACGGTAATCAGATTGAATACCGTCGCGTGGAATACAACTTTGAAGAGACGATCGCCAAGATCTATGCCATCCCGGAACTGGAGAATTTCCTGGGCGATCGGCTCCGCGAGGGGCGATAGGTCGGCGGTTGGGTCCCCTATCCAAGAACGGCTTTCTGCAACAGAATAGTGTCCTGTAGCGGTCGACGGGGTTGCTCGGGCCGCGCATAGAAGGCCGGGCTGCGTAAAATCGGCTTCCTGGGCCGGCCGATGGCGCCGGGGGCGACGTTGGTCGATACCGAATCGAGTCGCGGGCCACGCCTCCCGGCGAATGGCGGGGGCTGGCGTACCAGGCCCTTACTGCCGGTCCAATTCCTTTGCGGGTTTCGGCTGGCCAGACCGTTCGGCGCAGACCGCCAATCTGAAAGGCACGATCGTCGTGGACAAACGTTTCTCACTGTTTCTCGTGCTCTCGTTTGCGATCATCCTGACCTGGTCGGTGCTGCGCATCAAGTTCGGACCGCCGCCCCGCCCGGCGGATGAAGCGGGGCAAGGCGGCGACAATGCTGACCCTGCGATGGCCAACCAGGAAAACGGCCAGGGCCCGGATAGTAAAACAGCGGATGCAAGCCTGCCTTCGGTCGCAGCTTCCGATTCCAGCAAGCCAGTCCAGGATTCCGGTACGAAGCAAGACGACGCTGCGGCGATCGGTGCGGCGCAGGATGACGTCAACGCAGTGAAGACCACGATCGCCCCAGTCAAATGGGTGACGTTGGGATCGATCGATCCGAAATCCGGCTATCGGATGCTCGTGACATTGTCGAGTCGAGGCGCGGCGGTCGATCGCGTGGAGTTGAACAGTGATCGCTACCACGACCTGGAGCGTCTGCATGGATACATCGGCCACCTGGCACTGGTCCCCGATCCTGCCGGGGAAGGTTGCCGGATCAGCGCGGTCGGCGCGGGTACGCCGGCGTCGCGGGCGACCTCGGCGGCGGTTTCCGGTGGACTGAACGTCGAGGACCTGCTGCTGACTTGCCAAGGCGAACCGATCAACTCCCCCCAGAGCCTGGATGCGATCCTGAAGGACATTCTTCCTGGCGATAAATTGGCATTGAAGATCCAGCGGGCGGACCAGGAGCTGTTATTCGAAGTGATCGCGGAACAGAAACCGATTGAGGTACTGCGACCTGAAGTTGAGACCGATCTCTCGGCGACGCCGTCAGGGTCGATGCTGTTTGCGCTCGACTCGCTTGGCACCGGGGCCAAAGCCGCGAAGGCGGCGCCAGGCGCCCGTGAAATCGCCGGACTGTCTTCCTTGCGCAACGGTCCGTGGGAAGTCACGAGGGCCGACGAACAGGTGGTCGAATTCCGATTTCGATACGGCGAGCGCGATTTGGCGAAGTTCGATAAGTCAGGTTCGTTGGAATTCATCAAGCGGTTTCGCCTGGTGCCCGTCGACGATAGTGCCGCCTCCTCGGGAGACGGCTATCACCTGGGGTTTGAACTGGAGGTGAATTGGACGGGTGACGAACCGCTGCAATTTGCCTATCGGCTGGAAGGACCGCGGGGCCTGCCCTTGGAAGGCTGGTGGTATGCGACGAAGATCAGCCCGGGGTGGTTTGAAAGCGCCGGGGCTCGCGACGTCGTCTGGCGTTCCGAGCAAAGTTCCTATTCGCTGTTTTCCGCGTCGAGCATCTTCAAGACCGCGCAGACGGCGCCTCCCAAGAACCGCACGCTCTTGTTTGCCGACGAATCGCAGAAAGAAGTCCGTTCGTTGCGGTTCCTTGGTGTCGACACCCAGTACTTTTCCGCGGTGCTACTGCCGGCCTCGGAGCAACCGTCCGCCCGGCTATTCCGTTGGGCCTATGCCGAGATGGTCGAAGACCCCGGCCGGCTCGACAAGTCCCTGGCGAAGACGGCGAATGTGTCGTTCCAGTTGGCCAGCGATACGATTACCGTTGCCAAGGACCAGCCTTTTGAACAAAAATTCAACTTGATGACGGGCCCCAAAGAGCCCGCCGTTCTGGCTCACTATGGCCTGACGGAGCTGGTGGAGTACGGTTGGTGGGCCTATGTCTCGTATTTGCTGGGCGGCGTCCTCTGGCTGTTTCACTTTCTGACCGGCAACTACGGGATTGCCATCATCATGCTGACGATCGTGGTCCGCAGTTGCATGCTTCCCGTCAGTTTCAAGATGACTAAGAATGCCCAACGCATGCAGGCATTAGCGCCGGAGATGAAGGCAATTTCCGAAAAGTACAAGAACGACCTGGAAAAAAAGAACCGCGCGATCCAGGAATTATGGAAGAAGCATAATGTCAATCCGTTGAGTGGTTGCGTTCCGATCTTTTTCCAATTGCCGGTGTTTGCCGGCCTTTACCGGTTGCTTGCCAATGACATTACGCTCCGCGAATCGCCGCTGATTCCAGGGATGCACTGGTGTTCGAACCTGGCGGGTCCCGATGAGCTTTGCCGGTGGCCAGGTTTTTTCCCCAATTTTCTGATCAGTGAAACGGGCTGGCTGGGACCGTACATCAATATCCTGCCTTTCATTACGATCGGCCTGTTCATCATGAACCAGCGTTTGCTGACGCCTCCGCCTACGGACGATCAACAGCGGATGCAGCAGCAGATGATGACGTTCATGATGGTTTTCTTCGCGGTGATGTTTTTCAAAGTTCCGAGTGGACTTTGCATCTACTTCATCGCGTCCAGCATCTGGACGCTGGCGGAGCACAAGATCCTGAAAAAGGGCAAAGTGACGGCGTCTGCCACGCCCAAAGCGATGGCGGGCAGCCGAGCGTAACGAGGGCGAATGCTGACGCGACTGGCGGATACAATTGTCGCACTCACGACTCCCGCTCGTCGCGCACCGCGGGCGGTCGTGCGGATGTCGGGCCCCGATTCGTTGGCCTGCGCGGCTCGCTGCTGCCGCTTCGATGCATGCGACATCCTTAGAATCAAGTCGAGTCGCGCCGTCGCCGGTCAATTTGTCTTGCGCGAGCTTGGTCGGCCCATTCCGTGCCAGGTGCTGGTCTGGCCGGGAGCCCAGAGCTACACCCGACAACCCTCGGTCGAATTCCACGTGCCGGGAAGCCCCGCCATCGCGAACGCCGTCGTCGCGGAATTATGCCAGGCGGGCTCGCGCCTGGCGGCGCCGGGGGAATTCACGTTCCGCGCTTTCCTGGCAGGGCGGCTCGATTTGACCCAGGTGGAGGCGGTGTTGGGGGTGATCGACGCGGCCAGCCAATCGCAGCTTGCCACCGCCTTGCGGCAAATGGCGGGAGGGCTCGCACAACCGCTGCATCTCCTGCGTGACGAACTGTTGGACCTGCTGTCCGAACTCGAGGCCGCCCTGGATTTTGCCGACGAAGATATCGCATTCATCTCCCGAACCGACGCCGCACAGCGCGTCGCTAGCGTCCAGTCGCGCGTCGAATCGCTCGCCCGACAACTCTCCGGCCGGGGCGACGCGTCCGCCGTGCCATCTGTCGCGCTGCGCGGACCGCCCAATGTCGGCAAGAGCAGCCTGATGAACGCGCTGGTCGGTGCGGCGGCCTCGATCGTCGCCAACCAGCCAGGCACAACCCGCGACTTCGTGAGTCGAACCGTCGTGCTGGCGGGCGTCGAATGCCGGTTGGTTGACACCGCGGGACTCGAACAATCCCTGCCAGGCGGCGACGGCATCGGGGGCGACGGCGGCGCGGAGAGCGCGGCAACGATCGATGCCCAAAGCCAGCAAATGGCACGTGACCAGCAGCAGCAGGCCGATCTGATCCTGGACTGCGTGGAGGCGCCCCAGGTGGCATCAACCTTGTTCGACGACCCCGAAGCGATGCTCGATTCCCGCACCCTGCGCGTCTGGACCAAGATTGATCTGGCGCGCACCGTTCCGACCTGGGGATTCCCGACGAGTGCGCACAGCGGATCGGGAGTGCCAGAACTCCAACGAGCGATTGCCGGGCGCCTGGCGGGGGCCGACCGATTGGCCGAAGACGCGGAGCTACCGGTTATGGCCGCTACCGCAGCTCGGTGCGGTGATGCACTGCGACGCATGACGGAAGGATTGACCCGCTGCCAGCAGCTCATCGAGGATCAGGGCGGCGACGAGCTGATTGCCGCGGAACTTCGCGCGGTGCTCGACGACCTGGGACAACTCACGGGGAGCGTCGTCACCGACGACATTCTCGACCGTATTTTCAGCAAATTCTGCATCGGCAAGTAGGTGCGGAAAAGGGAAGAGATGCGGCGGATTCACTTTTCACAAACCCCGTTCCCGTGAGATACTTGCGGCCATACATTCGAGTCAGTCGAATAGACGAAGCTTTTGCAGCTTGCACGGAACGCCCTCAAAAGATGTCCCGATCAGGACAAATGGCTGAAGACCCAAGAATCTGAACCGTCGAATACCTCGGCAAATCAGGTCGTTTGTCGAAGCATGGTCACGCAGGCGGCGATTCTGTATCGGAAAATGAGCCGTGGAGTCGGGAGTCTTTGGCGCGTGTCCCCGTTCACTCGGGAAATTTCCTCTGCGACTTCGGAATCCGCTGAGCCAGGTTCTTTTTGCCCAGATAGAGTTCCGGGATGCGTTGGTCGTCGCGCTGCTGTTCAACCTTCTCCAGCCGATCAAACTCGCGAAGAATCGCATCCCGCCGATCCTCGTTGTAGGGATGAGATCGAAGAAACGAAGAGAACGGTATCCGCAAGGCAGGATTCGCCTGGTGCATGCGGTCGAACAGATCGGCCAGGGCACGCGGATCGTAGCCTGCGTCGAACGCCCAGCGGGCGCCATCCGCGTCGGCGACCGCCTCGTCCTCCGGACGAAACGGCCGAGGCACAAATCGTCCAATCCACTGGGTCGCAACCGCGGGATCGGCGATTGCGCCGCGGCGGAATAGATCGGCTTCCCGGTCGAATAATCGAGACTTCTTCAGCGACACCAACTGATGCCCATGGTCGAGGTGCGACAGTTCGTGACCGATGATCCCGACCAGCGCTGCTTCCGACTCCGCGAATCGCAACAGACCTTTGCAGAAATAGAGACAGCCACCCGGGAACGAACGCGCGTCAACGCGCGGCGAATCGACAATCGTAACGGAAATTTCTGGATAACGGTCGGCGTGCTTCATGAACGGGCGAATCGTCTCCACCAGCCGCCGGACGTAGTCGTGGTCCTTGCCACGACGTAGAAGATCGAGTCCCTGCATGCGCAGGTCGTCTTCGTACACTGCGATCAGCTCGCGGCCAAAGGCACGCTCCTCCGCCGCCGAAATTTCCACCCCCTCGAGTAACTTCGCGTCTTCCGCATTGGGCGGCGCGAAAAACTGCTCCGCAAATCGTTCCAACTGCTGTTCGATCGGCGGCTGTCTGCGATCTTCCTGCAGGCGGCGACGAGGCGCCTGGGCGTCAAGTCCACGAGGGGGTGACGCGAACAGAAACATGCTGATGGCGACAGTTAACCGCCAGCTTTGCCGCGGTGGAATCATATTGGTCTATGATACAGGTTGTGCGGAACAACGCCAGGAATTGGGGAACGGGGGCAGAGGGTTACGGGTTGCGGTGGAAGAGGGGAACGGGGAACGGCTCAGAATTCGCGAGTACGTTTCTTGGAGGTTGCAGGGGCAGGAGCCTGTTCCGCGTCGGGTTTTGCCGCTTCGGGCTTGCGTCGGCCCAGAAAATCGAAGAGCGGGAGTTCCACTTTCGGCTCGTTGGGTTTGCGCTGAATCGCCAATTCCGCGTGGACGATCAGTCGGTCCGGTTCCTTGAGTAACCGAGCGTCGAGTCCGCGAAACCAGTCGAGCAGAGGTGCCCGATAGGCGGTCGGTTCCTGCGCCCAGGCACTGGATGACCAGACGGTCAATCGGTCCAGTTGGCGGTGGGAATACTGTCCACCCAGGGCACAGACAAGTCGACCATCGACCAGCGACTCGGCGACAGGCAGGCACTGGTCATCTGGAATCTGGAATTGCTGCGTCAGCGCGTGCAAGAGACGCACATTGCCAAGGGAACTTTGCCACGACCGATCGAAGCAGAGTACATTCACCCAGGTGGAGAGCCGGGCACGGGAAAGGTCAGCGAGTTCGACCCGCAATTGGGCAGCGTCGTCGGTCGGTTCCAGGTGCAATTGGGGTGGGATCCTTTCGAGCAATCGGTGGTCAAACGAGAGTAACGCCAGATCGCCGATCTGGCGGCGCCCGAGCCCAAACAGCAACGAGGAATAGCCTTGGGGATCGGGGCGTCCACCGCCCAGGCTGAGCGGCAGCATGTCGAGGAATCCGGGTTTCGGCCATGCGCCGAGGTATCCGGGCGTGGTTTGCAGAATCCGTAAGGTTCGCAGAAGGCCATTCGGCCGCGGATCGGCCAGGGGAACTGCGTCCTGAACACCAAGAAACAGGTAGTGTGGAGGTACGGTGTCGTTGAGCAGTCCGCCCATGACGTTGGCTTGCAGATGGATGACGTCACCCTCGGCGCGCGCCATGCGTTCGCGCGACGGGGGGCCGAGAATCGACAAGAGCGTTCCGTATTTTCCCTCTTCGAGCGGCGAGATGTGCGCGTCGATCACCAGACGTTCCTGGCCGTCGACGGGCGTCGAGAATCGTTTGACCGCGACCATCAGAGGGTCCATTTGCTGCCATTGACGGGAGTAGAAGGCGGATTGGCGCAGACAGTCGCGGGACTCGCGGGCGGTAATGCCGTCGATCGGAAGATCGGGGATCGGCAAGAATGCGCCGCGGGGGCCGCGGCGGGAATCGACCGCTCCCTGGGCGGTCCAGGTGACTTTCGATCCGTCCGAGCGAAGGCCGAATCCCGCCGGCAGCAGGCCGGCGGCGATCATGGCGTCCGCAGAATCGGGATCGATCGATTCACCGCGAGCTGCCCAGCGAGCCATTTCCAGGATCCGCATGTCGGCTTCGGCCGTCATGCGCCGGGAAAGTTCGACCTGATACCGAGGCTCGACCAACGCTCTCAGAAAAGGCCGCGAAAAATAGAGGAAGACCGTGTCGTCGCGGTCCAGCGGCAGTCGCGTTCGGGCATGCCGAAATTCGGCGATTTGCGCCAGGCTGCGTGTGCCTCGTCCCGCCTCGTAGAATCTCTCGACGATTGCTCGACTTGTTGTCACGAGATGGTAATCGCCATCGATCGCGTAATAGGAGTGAACGCGATGATCGGGCGTGGAAAGGAACGAAACATCGTGGTCACCGATTCGAACCGTCTCGAGCGTCGCGCCGTGATCGCGCTCTTCCTCCAGGATTCTGCGCCGCTCCTGTTGGAAATTCGCGCCGAGCAGGCTGTTGCGAGCCTGGAATAGCATGCCAATCGCCGCACCGCGGCGCAGATCAAGGTCGCGGCCCAGAATTGCGACATCGGAAATGAATGCATCGCCGAGCAAATCACCGAGCGCCGACTCCTTGAGCGCCAATTGACGCTGCACGCGCGCGTCGCCGTCGTCGCGAACCCCGCGCAGCGTAATCATGCTGGCGAGCCCGCCTGCGTATTCGTCCATGAACCGGCTGAGCCACACGTAATTGGAGAACCGGCCAAAACGAATGTAGAAGCATTCCTCTGGTACATGGGATGCGATCGATTCCAGGGAGACATCCGTGGCGATTTCGCCGTGGCGCTCGAGCCCCCATTCGATCGCGGGCGGCAGCGGCAGGTGCGCGGGTTCCAGGCTGCTGGAGTCGCCACCGTTGCCGGCCGGCGGAGTGCCATTCCGCATGGCCGATCGCAGCGCCGCGACGCGCGCGTCCTCCGCGCCGAAGACCAGCTCAAGACTACGCTGCAAATCACCGGCCGGTTGTTCCTTGGGCTCGACAGGCAAGGCAAGCTGCAGCCGGCGGGACAGCATGCTGGTCAGATAGGTTTGGGCGAACGGTTCATAGTCGCTGTTGTCAGCCTGTTCCTTGACCGCGGCCAAATAGTCGCGCCACCAGTGATTGAGCAGCCGTTCGTGAACCCGTCTTGTTTCACGGCGGGGCACGATTTCGAACTGATAGGGTTGTGGAGCATAAATCGTGACCGGAAACGGCGCGTCGCCGTCGAAAAGAAAACTGACGGTGATCGCGGCGGTTCCGTCCGCCTCGAGACCGAACGCCGCGCCCAGCAACTTTCGCAACCGGCCGCTCACAAACGCCGGGTAGTGAGCGCGCCCCCCGCCATCCACCGCGAAAGCACTCGATACCCCGGCGCGACCGGTCTCGTTCGACGCCGGTAACCGTACCACCGCCACGCCGAACGGCGCACCGGCGACCGCTTCCGCGTCAATATGCTCCCGGCCCGCGGCACTCCATGCCATGGAGCTCAAGAGCACCCACAGCGGCAAGAAAAAAAACGCATTGCTTCGCGGCGCGAGCGGAACTGCTAGCAGACGCATCGCCGGCCTCCTATGAAATTCTGTAAAAATCGATCGCCGTTTTCGGCGATGCTCTGGCATCGCCGCGGCCCCTCAGACTGCCTGCTGCGCCATCAGTTTGATTTCACGTTCGATCCGTCCCAACCAGAAGCCGCGCCGCCGAAACGGTAATAGCATGGCGACCAGATAGGCCGCCAGAAACACCGGTTCCTGTCCGTACCAGGGGCCCCACGCCTGTGAGTGCAAATCTCGAGCCGCTTCGACGGGTACGTATCGGAGAACGCCGCAGGCAAACAGATAGGCCAGGCTGGGCACGGCCAATCCGAACAGTGCGATTCGCGAGGGAAGTTCGACGCGCGAAAGGACGGCCCATACGGTCACGATGACGACCAGCGCTTCCAACGTGGCGATCACCGCCAGACTCCAGCCGGCAGTCAGCTGCATCGGAGCCTGAGCGGACACCCCGATCGTTTTCCACGGCGGATGCCGCAGCGTTGTCGCCAGCATGACCGCAATTGCGGTGGTAAGCATGAGGGCATCGCGGATCGTAAATCGCAGACGCGGCGCGGGGTGCTTTCGTTCCGAGCCATTCAGCCGCAACTCGACTCCAAAGAACCTCAGTGTCGCAATTCCCAACGTCAGCGCCAGCGCGAGCAGACAGTTGCGAAACCACAGCCCGGACGAATCGAATTCGGTGTCGACCAAGGAGAACTCGCGACGCAGCATGAACACAAAACCCCAATGCATGGCAAACACGAGCACTGCCGCCGAGCCAGCCATAACTACCGAGCGACTGGAATTCCACGCGACTACCGCCGCGACAATACCGATCCCGATCAGGCAATGGACCGTTTCCGCAACCATGAACCCCTGGACATGCGACCATCCGATTGCCAGGGGCCATGTGGCGATCATCGGATCGACAAACCACCAGAATCGCGATTGAAGCAACGTGCCTGCCCAGCACCAACTCAGCCCCCATGCCGCCAGTGCAACCAGGGTGAGCGGCATCTTCCATGCCTCGTTCCGCGGCGGCGGTGGAGCCCAGGAATACAGACGCTCGCCGGAGCGTGCATCCCAGACCGAGACCGTGTTGTCCGGCATCGCGGAAGCGACAACGAGATTATCGGGGCTCACCGACATCGCAGTCGGGATCGCGAAGTCCGAGTTCGGACCGCTCCACGGGACATTCAGGCGCGAAACGAACGCTCCGCTCTGGTAATCGTGGACTTCGATGCTGTGGGCAAAATCGCCGACGAACAGGCTGCCGTCCGGACTGGGGACCAGGAAACGCAGAAACGGCAAACGGCCCACGACTCGTCCTTCGAAATCCCGCAATTCGGACGGCCGGTTCCAGATATCCGAATACGCGATGTATCGTCGGGCATTCAAGGAGACCCAGTAGTTGGCCGCGCGCGGGAACGGGTCGAGTCGTTCGAAGCGTCCGTTTTCGAATCCGAAATACTCGAATCCTCCCTGGGCATTGCTAGGGCCAAAGACGATCAGGTTGTCACCTGGCTGGTAGGTGACCAGCCACTCGCGCTGGTCGCGGATGGTGCCCGTCTGCAGGTCGCCGACGCACGTGTAGCCTGGGTCGGCATCACCGCTGGGCATTGCGCCGAATACCAGAAAGCGGCCGTTTGCGCTGAACTTGCAAGGCAATGGCGCTCGGCGAACCAGTCGACGATCCTGTTTGGCCGCTCCCGATTCCGGATGCCCGCTCCACCGCGCACGGACTTCCATTGTCTTTAGATCGGTGACCGTTAACTGATGGCGATCCCGATCGACGACCGCGACATGGTAACCGTCCGACTTCAACTGACTGCCGTAGAAATAACACGGTTCGCCGACCTCCTGTCGGCTCCAGTTCCAGTCGCGAACTACGTGCCGCGTGCGCATCGGAAAATGGGACTGCGTGCCGATAATAAAAACCCGCGAATCAGGCAGCGCGATCGCCTGCGAAACGCGAAGGCTCCTCGCGCTTTCCAGTTGTCGAATCGAAATCAGGATCGGCACCGCGGCGACAAACAAGGCGATGCGAATCGCCAGGGGGTACCGGAAAATTCGGCGAAACACCTGCCGCATCCCTGTCGACTCCGGTGTCGGGTGCAACGGAAAGAACTTGACACAGGACGGAGGCCTCTAATCTAGCGAAGGTGCCACGGGAATAAAAGCCGTTGACAGGCGATTCCAGGCGAAGTTGACGTTGGCCGGCTGATCTCCCACAATGCAGCGATCTTTGACGAACACGACAGGGAGACCGCCATGACAATGCGAATTTCGCCCGTAGCTTGTGCCGTGTGGGTACGAGTAAGCGCCACGGTGCTTTTGAGTCTGCTCGCGTCTCCGGTAGCGGCGCAGGGCGCGGCGAAGATTGACTTTAATCGGACGATTCGGCCGATCCTCTCGAACAACTGCTTCAAGTGCCACGGTCCGGATGCCGCCGAACGTCAAGCGGTGTTGAGGCTGGACGTCGTCGAGGGCGCGACGCGCGCCGCGGAAAGCGGGCGGATACCCATTGTCGCCGGACAGCCGGATCAAAGTGAAATGGTACGGCGCATCACGGCGCCGGATCCTGACCACCGCATGCCCCCTCCGGATTCCGGCAAGACTCTGAGCGAAGAGGAACGGAGGATCCTGGTGGCCTGGATCGAACAGGGCGCGAATTACGACACGCACTGGGCCTTCGTCACACCCCGACGACCACAACTGCCCGAGATCGCCGACGACCGCTGGGGACGGAACGCAGTCGACCGATTCGTGTTGAACCGCATGCAAGCTGCCGGCCTTGCCCCGTCCCCACCCGCGGATCCGGTAACGCTCGTACGTCGCGTCTATCTCGACCTGCTCGGCCTGCCACCGACTCCCGCGCAGGTCGAGGAGTATCTCCTTGACGAGGGTCCGCATGCCTACGAGCGACTGGTCGATCGGTTACTCGAAAATCCGCATTTCGGCGAACGAATGGCACTCGACTGGCTTGATGCCGCGCGTTTTGCCGACACCCATGGCTACCACATCGACAGCGGTCGGGACATGACGCGATGGCGCGAGTGGGTCATCGATGCCTTCAACCGCAACTTGCCGTTCGATCAGTTTATCGTCGATCAACTTGCGGGCGATCTGCTCCCGAATCCGTCGCTCGCGCAGCGCGTGGCCAGCGGGTTTCATCGCAACCATATGATCAATTTCGAGGGCGGCGCGATTCCCCAGGAATATCACACGGCTTACATCGTCGACAGAGTCAATACGACCGGCACCGTTTTCCTGGGGCTGACGGTGGGCTGCAGCCAGTGCCACGATCACAAATACGACCCACTCACGCAAAAAGAGTACTATCAGCTGTTTGCCTTCTTCCATAATGTCCCGGAAAACGGACTGGATGGCAGCAAGGGCAACGCGGCGCCGCTGGTCAAGGTCCCGACGGCGTCACAGCAGGCGGAAATCGACGAAGTGACCGCCCGAATCTCCGCGGTGGATCGCGAACTCACCGAGGATCATCCCGATCGGGACCGGGAGCAGGCCGCCTGGGAAAAAGATGCCACGCGTACCCAGCCTGGTTGGACCGGAATTCCGGAGGCGGCCGTCAAGTCCGCCGCGGGAGCGACGATCCGCTTTGATGCACAAGATAGCTCCTGGGTCGTCGAGGGAGAGAATGCCGCCACCGATACCTACGAGATCCGTTCCCGCTTGCCGTTATCCCGAGTGACCGGTCTGCGCGTGGAATTTCTTCCCGACAAGAATCTGAAAAATCAGGGCCCCGGCCGCTCGGAAAACGGCAATCTGGTTTTGACGACGGTTGCCGTAAGCGCGTCGACCGGCGGCCAGGCTCCGCAGGGTCGTCGAATTGCCGCGGCCAGCGCCAGCTTCAACCAGCCGGGGTTCGGCGTCGAACAGGCGATTGATGACCAGCCAGCAAGCGGCTGGGGCATCTATCCGGAGACAGGCAAACCACACCATGCCGTGTTTGTCCTGGCCGATCCGATCGATTTCACTCCCGAGGATGTTCTCGAAGTAAGGCTGGAATTCCAATCCCAATATGCGCGGCATCAGGCCGGCCGATTTCGCGTGCTGGTGACGAATGCCACCGACCCGCGTGGCGATGGCCTGCCGGCCGCGATCGTGAACGCTTTGAGGAAGGAGAGAACCAGCCGGTCTCCCGACGAGTTGAACGAGTTGCGCCGATACTTTCGCGGCACTGTTTCCGATGCCGGCAAACGCTTGAAAGCGGAACGCGAGGCATTGGCGAAGCAGTTGCAACGGCTGGAGGCGGAAGTGCCCACAGCGATGGTGATGCAGGAGATGGAGAAACCACGAGAGACATTTCTTCTGGTACGCGGACAGTACGATCGACCCGCCGATCGAGTCCAAGCGGCGGTGCCGGCATTCCTGCCGCCGCTTCCCGATGGAGCGGCAGCCAACCGGCTGGGGCTGGCGCAGTGGCTGGTTCATTCCTCCCACCCGCTCACGACGCGCGTTCTCGTCAATCGTTATTGGCAGGCGTTCTTCGGAACCGGCTTGGTCAAGACGGCAGAGGACTTCGGGGCCCAGGGCGAACCGCCCTCGCACCCGCAACTGCTGGACTGGCTGGCGATCGAATTCCGCACAGGAGAATCGGTGGCAGGCACCCCCTGGAATCTCAAGGCACTGGTCCGGTTATTGGTCACCAGCGAAACCTATCGGCAGCAATCGATAGTGACACGAAACGGGTATGCTCGCGACCCTGAGAACCGGCTGCTCGCTCGCGGTGGCAGGATCCGCTTGCCGGCGGAATTTATACGCGATCAGGCACTTGCGGTCAGCGGATTGCTCGACCGACGCATTGGTGGTGCGAGCGTATCCCCGTATCAGCCGCCCGGAATCTGGGAGGAACTGGCTTCGCGCGCGGACGGCAAGAACTGGACGGCGCAGGAATATTCGCAGAGCCACGGCCGTGACCTGTATCGGCGAACGATGTACACATTCTGGAAACGAACGGCTCCACCGCCGACGCTGGTTGCGTTCGATGCTCCTGATCGGGAAACCTGCGTGGTTCGAAGGGCACGCACCAATACGCCGCTCCAGGCACTGATCCTGATGAACGATCCGACGTACGTGGAAGCGGCACGCAAGCTGGCGGAGCGCATCCTGCGGGAAAGCGGCCCCGAATTGCCGCAACGAGTCGGTCATGCATTTCAATTGGTATTGGCCCGCAAGCCGCGCCCCGCGGAAATCGAAGTGATTGCGGGGATCTACCAGCGGCAGCGGGAGACCGCCCAAACCGATCCGCGCGTCAGGGAAGTGCTCCGCGTCGGTGAGTCCCCCGCCGATGATACGCTCGACCCCAACGAACTTGCCGCCTGGGCCTTGGTCGCGAGCGTGCTGCTCAACCTCGACGAGACCGTGACGCGAAACTGAGTGGAACCGGCCGACCAGCCGCGTCCCGATTCGGCGTTAGTCGGCGGCCTCGAACTCCTGGCGCGTCGAATCGCGGTTAAGAAAACTGATCGCCCAGGCGTAAAAACCAAGCTTGCCCAGCACGATCACAACGCCAAATACCGCGCCCACCATCGCCATCATTCGCGCAAACCCCGACATGTCGGGGGCGTTGGCATTGCCTTGCGCCTGCATCATCTCCTGCATTCCTTTCGACATCACCTCCGACATTTGAAGCTGGATGTAAATCTGCAATGCGGCCGAACAAAGATCGCTCACAATCGCCCCCACAAACGCCCAGACAGCGAACGATCGTGAACGCCGCTTCAACACACAGATCGAGCCCACAATCAGGCCGATTTCGATGATGAATTTGAAGATATTGTTCGCCATTTGCGGAATCATCGAATCCGACATCGCCGCGACAATATCCTCCTGCATCTTGATCTGCGCCTCCCGCTGCGCCGGCGGCAGGGATTTCAGCATGCTCTTTTGAAACTCGAGCATCATCGGCTGAATCTCAAAAATGGCCATGCCCATTTCCGACGTCAAGAGACCAAGCCCGCCCATGACGATCCCGATCCAGCCGATCGCGGTGAAGCTGCTTCGGCTGCTGCGACCGGTCAGCGGTTGACCGGCGGTTGCATAGGGGCTGTCGGAGAACTTGTTCGGAACATCCGCGGGATTGGGCGTTTCCATGGGAACTCGATGTAGAACAGATTGGATCGAACAGGGGCGTTGCCAGTGACCGCTGCCGCATATCGTATGCGACGCGCGAGACTTCCGCAGCAACGACTTCATCTTGCCGCCACAACCGACCGATTGCAAGCCCAGCCGCGCCGCACGCCGATTGCATGCCGGTCGAACCTGGCGTATCGTAATCGCACATTGTCCCGCATCGACAAGGACCAGACGGAATGGCAGATCGCAATCCGACCGTGATGGAAAAGGCAATCCAACGACGTGCATTTCTCAGGGACTCGACGACCAGTCTGGGGCTCGCCGCCCTGGCGACACTCACAAGTCGTCCGGAAGTGGCAGCCAACCAGCTTCAATCGACGGGACGCGATGGAATTCTCGCGCAAACCCATTTTCCCGCGCGAGCCAAACGGGTTATCTACCTCTGCATGTCTGGCGGCCCTTCGCACATCGATTTATTGGATTACAAAGCTCGCCTGCGCGAACTCAACGGAACCGAACTGCCTGCCAGCGTCCGCATGGGCCAACGTGTGACCGGGATGACCGCCGGCCAGAGTTCTTTTCCGTGCGCCGCGCCGATTTTTTCGTTCGCGCAACACGGAAATTGCGGCACTTGGGTCAGCGAATTGTTGCCCCATACCGCGCGAGTGGTCGACGAGATCGCCGTGATCAAGACGTTGAATACCGAGGCGATCAATCATGACCCGGCGATTACATTCCTGCAGACGGGTTCGCAGCAGCCGGGGCGGCCGAGCCTGGGTGCCTGGCTGAGCTATGGATTGGGATCGGAAACCGACAATCTGCCGGCGTTCATCGTGATGATCTCCCAGGGGAGCGGTAACAAAACCGACCAGCCGATTTTTTCGCGCCTTTGGGGTAGTGGCTTCATCCCCAGCGAGCACCAGGGAGTTCGCTTCCGCAGTTCCAGTGACCCCGTACTCTACCTGTCCAATCCCCCGGGAATCGACGAGCAGTCCCGTCGCAGCATGCTGGATGGCGTTAATCAACTCAACGGGATTGCCGTTCAAGCCGTGGGCGATCCTGAGATCTCGGCGCGGATCGCCCAGTACGAGATGGCGTTCCGAATGCAGGCGTCCGTTCCGGCATTGACCGATTTGTCCGACGAACCGCGGAATATCATTGATATGTACGGCGTCGACGAAAGTGGTGCCGACGGTGGATTCGCACGCAATTGCCTGCTTGCACGCAGGATGGTCGAGCGGGGCGTGCGGTTCGTGCAGTTGATGCACCGCGGGTGGGATCAACACGGCAGCCTCCCCGCGCAGATTCGCGGCCAGTGCCGCGACGTGGATCGCGCCAGTGCCGCCCTGGTCATGGATCTGAAGCAGCGCGGGTTGTTGAACGAGACGCTCGTCATCTGGGGCGGTGAATTCGGCCGCACCGTCTACAGCCAAGGCGCGCTCACGAAAGACAACTACGGCCGTGATCACCACGGTCGCTGTTTCACGCTTTGGGCCGCCGGCGGAGGCATTCGCCCGGGAATCAGCTACGGCGAAACCGACGACTACTGCTACAACATCGTCCGCGATCCGGTGCATGTACATGACTGGAACGCGACGATCCTGCATTGCCTTGGAATCGACCACACGCGGCTTACGTTCCGATTCCAGGGCCGCGATTTTCGCCTGACCGACGTGCACGGCAATGTCGTGAAAGGCCTGCTGGCGTAGCTCGAAACGTATGTAGCTCGAAACCGACGTAGCTCGAAATTTGTTTCTAGTTGTGCTCGACGGCTCGAAACAAGTTTCGAGTTACGTAAGATTCCCCCCGCCGATTTGACGGGCGAGCGGCCGCCCGTTATCGTTGGGGATCGCGACAATTACCCAGCGGGTTTTGCACCGGAGGTTTTCAAATGCAATTGCGTTTTGCCTGGCTTTGTCTCGGACTGCTGATCCCTTTTTCCAGTGTGGCGGATACGGCCGCCGACGCCGCTGACGACGACGGGTTCGAGTCGATCTTCGACGGCAAGTCGCTGGACGGTTGGGACGGCAATCCGAAGTTCTGGAAGGTCGAGGACGGCACGATCACCGGCCAGACGACGGCCGACAATCCAACCAGCGGCAATACCTTTCTTGTCTGGAGAAAGGGCGAGACCGCGAACTTTGAGCTGAAATGCGAGTACCGGATTGTGGGCGGGAATTCCGGGATTCAGTACCGTAGTTTTGAGGTACCGAACGAAAAGTGGGTCATCGGTGGCTATCAGGCCGACATCGACTCCGGAGATACGTATTCCGGAATCTGCTACGGCGAGCGGTTCCGCGGCATTCTGGCCAATCGCGGTGAAAAGACAATCGTCGGGGACGACAGCAAGCCCAAGGTTGTCGGCACGGTCGGCGACTCGAAAACGCTGCAATCGAAGATCAAGAAAGAGGACTGGAACAACTACCATATTGTCGTCAACGGGTTTCAGTTCCGGCACATGATCAACGGGAACGTGACCTGCGAACTGACGGACGAGGACCAGAAACAACGGCGTGACAAGGGGGTGTTGGCGCTGCAATTACACGCCGGCCCGCCGATGAAGGTGCAGTTCCGCAATATTCGCCTGAAACGGCTGCCGGCGGCCGCCGCGCCCTCGGGAAGCAGTTCCGGAAAGAAAAAGGTCGTACTCGTCTCCGGCAAGCCCAGCCACGGTTATGGCGCTCATGAACATTATGCGGGCTGCATGATCCTGGCCGATGCGCTGAACAAGAGCAACTGCAACATCGAGGCGCTGGTCGTGAAGCACGGCTGGCCGGAAGATAAAAAGGTTTTTGATGGTGCGGACTGTGTCGTGATGTACAGCGACGGCGGAGCCGGGCATATGGTCGTGCCCCATCTGGCGGAGGTTGACGCTCTGGCCCAGAAGGGAGTCGGCATCGTCTGCATCCACTACGCGGTGGAAATGACGAAAGGCGAGGCCGGGGACCGGTTCCTCGACTGGATTGGTGGCTATTTCGAAATGAACTGGTCGGTCAATCCGCACTGGACGGCGAAATTCAACAAATTTCCAGACCATCCGATCGCGCGTGGCGTCAAGCCATTCTCGATCAATGACGAATGGTATTACCACATGCGGTTCCGCCCGAAGATGGAGGGCGTGACGCCGATCTTGACCGATCTGCCTCCCGACGAGACGTTGCAACGCGGCGACGGACCGCACAGTGGTAATCCGCACGTACGTGCCGCGATCGCGCGCAAAGAGCCCCAGCATGTCGCGTGGGCGGCCGAGCGCAAGAATGGCGGGCGCGGATTCGGTTTCACCGGCGGTCACGACCATTGGAACTGGGGAGAGCCGAACTTCCGCAAGCTGATGTTGAACGCCATTGCCTGGTGCGCGAAACATGAAGTTCCCGCGGACGGCGTCGAGGCGGCCACCGTGTCACTGGAGGATCTGGAGAAGAACCAGGACTATCCACCGCCGGAAAAGTTCGACCGTGAATCGGTTCGCAAGCGCCTGCGACTCCCGGCCAGCGACAAAACCAGCGCCGTTAGCCGCGGAGCCGGACGGAAGGACGCGTCCCCGAAACCGGTCTTTCAAACGGAAATGGTTACGTCCGCCACCGCCGGCCATGCAGTCAACGTTGACGTCGATATCCGCGGCGCTCGAGAACTCTACCTCGTCGTGACCGACGGCGGCAATGATTTCTCCTGCGACTGGGCCGACTGGGCCGAGCCGCGTCTGGTCACGGCGCAGGGTGTGAAGAAGCTCACCGAAATACGCTGGAAGGCGGCCACAACCGATTGGGGACAGGTCCGCGTCGACAAGAATGCCGGTGGTGGCCCGCTCAAGATCGCCGGGTCGCCTGTGGAGTACGGAATCGGCACGCACGCAAATTCGCTGATTGCATTTGACCTGCCGCCGGATGTCCTTCGGTTTCAAGCGCGCGCCGGCCTCGATAACGGTGGCACCGACCAGGGCGATGGGGGGGCGAGTTCCGTACAGTTCCTGGTCTTCACGACTCGCCCCGATGCACTTGTGACGCAAAGTGGGAAAGCCAACAGCGCCAGTCGAGACGCCGCCGAGGCGGTTGCCGGTCTCGATGTTGCTGACGGTCTGGAAGCGACTCTGTTCAGTTCAGAGCCCGAGATCCGGAACGTCACCAACCTCGATATCGACCACCGAGGACGCGTCTGGGTTTGCGAAGTCATGAACTACCGTGCTCACAAAGGGAAACGACCCGAGGGCGACCGAATCCTGATTCTGGAGGATTCCGATCACGATGGGAAAGCCGACAAACAGACTGTTTTCTACCAGGGTACCGACGTCGACTCGGCCATGGGCATCTGCGTGCTCGGGCGCAAGATTATCGTGTCCGCCTCACCGAATATCCTCGTATTCACGGACGAGGACGGCGACGATCGACCCGACAAGAAGGAGATTCTGTTCTCTAATACGGGCCAGCCGCAGCACGACCATTCCGCACATTCATTCCTGTTTGGACCGGATGGCAAGCTGTACTGGAATTTCGGCAACACCGGTCAGAAAGTCTGTGACCGTGATGGAAAGCCGATCGTAGATCGCGCGGGGAATACGGTCGTCGACAATGGTAAGCCGTATTTCGGCGGTATGCCGTTCCGCTGCGACCTGGATGGGAGTCATTTTGAAGTCCTGGCGCACAACTTTCGCAATAACTACGAAATCGCGGTGGACTCGTATGGCGGCCTCTGGCAATCGGACAATGATGACGACGGCAACCGTGGAGTGCGGATCAATTTTGTGATGGAGTACGGTAATTACGGCTACCGCGACGAAATCACCGGCGCGGGCTGGAACACGCCGCGCACCAATTTGGAGCAGGAGATCCCCTATCGCCACTGGCACTTGAACGACCCGGGGGTCGTTCCGAACTTGCTACAAACGGGAGCCGGTTCGCCGACGGGAATTACAGTCTACGAAGGGCGGCTTTTGCCGAAGGCCTTTTGGAATCAGGTGATCCACTGCGATGCCGGACCGAATGTCGTGCGAGCGTATCCCGCACAGGTTCGCGGGGCGGGCTACTCGGCGGAAGTGGTTGACTTGGTCAAGGGTGCGCGGGACAACTGGTTCCGGCCCGCGGATGTTTGTGTGGCTCCGGATGGATCGGTGTTTGTGACCGACTGGTACGATCCAGGTGTAGGCGGTCACGCCGCGGGCGACCTGGAACGCGGCAGGGTATTTCGGATCGCGCCACCTGGTTCGCGCTACGTTGCTCCGTCGTTCGACTTCCAGTCCGACACGGGGGCAGCCAAGGCGCTGGAGAGTCCGAATTTGGCGGTGCGGTATCTTGCCTGGTCGGCTTTGCATGCGATGGGCGAGCGTGCGGAACCTGTGCTGGCGCGGATTTGGAAAAGCGAATTGGAGCCTCGCCTGCGGGCGCGAGCCCTCTGGCTGCTCGGCAAGATTCCGGGGCGGGGGCCCGAATATGTGCGTCAGGCGATCGGGGACGCAAACCCGGATCTGAGGTGTGTCGGGCTTCGCCTGGCTCGACAGCTCGATCTTGAAATCCCAGCGTTGGTCGAAGCGTTGGTTCGCGATCCCTCGGCCGCCGTGCGTCGGGAATGCGCGATTGCCCTGCGGTTCCAGTCGCATCCCAAAGCTGCGTCGCTCTGGGCCCAGTTGGCGGAACAGCACGACGGTCGTGATCGCTGGTATCTGGAGGCGCTGGGGATTGGCGCCGATCGGCAGTGGGATGCCTGCCTGCAGGCCTGGCTGGAGCGCGTCCGCGACTGGAATACACCGGCGGGCCGCGACATTGTCTGGCGATCGCGCGCCGTTGCGACTCCCGCGATGCTGGCGGAGATTATCCGATCGAGCGCCGTATCCGCAGGCGAGATTCCGCGTTATCTGCGGGCGTTTGATTTTCAGAACTCGCCGTCGCGAAACGATATCTTGAGCGAACTGGCATTCGGCCCGTTTCGGGGTGACGCGGAACTCCGAGCTACCGTCGTGCTGGAGGCGGCCCGCCGTATCCCTGCGTTCGACATCGAGAGCGATCCCAACAAGTTGCCGGCCTTGGAGCAAGTGCTGACCGCCGTCCAAGGTTCCGCTGCCTTCGTGGAACTGATCGCGAAATTCAATGTGACTCGACGCTTTCCCGAACTGCTGCAAATGGCGCAGAAGCACACCGATGAACAGATCGGCGTCGAAGCCATGCGGGCCCTGATGGGCCGCAACCAGCTCGAACTGATATCGCGAGGCCTTTCCCAGGAGGATCCTCGCATCGCGACAAGCACCGCGCGGGTACTCGGTACTGCGGCCGACGGCCGGATCGTACCATTGCTCTTGCCGATTGTAGTCAATGCACAGCGCGATCTGGAACTTCGGCGGCAGGCGACACGTTCCATCGCCACGACACGCAATGGAGCTCAGGAACTTTTGAACCTCGCCAAGGCCGGCCAACTGGACGAACGACTGACCTCCGCGGCGGCGTTCCTGTTGCACGCGGCGCCTTGGGGCGAAATCAAAGCGGAGGCCGTCCGATTGTTTCCCGTCCCCGCAGCGAAGGATCGCCCGTTGCCCGCCATCGACGAATTGATCAAGGCAAAGGGCGATGCGCAACGCGGCGGGCAGCTGTTTGCGAAGACCGCGGAGTGCTCCAAGTGCCATGTGGTTGACCAACAGGGCAAAGATGTCGGTCCCAACCTGTCCGAAATCGGTTCCAAGCTCAGCCGGCAGGCGTTGTTCGAATCGATCCTGTATCCCAGCGCGGGAATCAGCCACAGCTTTGAAACGTATGCAATCGAGTCGAAGGATGGAAATGTGGCCATGGGGTTGCTGGTGAGCCAGACCGACGCGGAAGTGACGATCAAGCTGGCGGACGCCCTGCAGCGGACCTACAAGAAAAGTGACGTCGAAACCATCAAGAAGCTCGAAACCTCCCTGATGCCGGCCGATCTCCAGAAAACGATGACCGCCCAGGATCTGCTGGATGTCGTGGAGTATCTGGCCACGCTGCGGAAGAAATGAACACGGCATCGATCGCGGTACGTTGGAAATCGTGCTTGCCGCTGCGGCGTGCGAATCGGCCGTGCATGCCGATGGGAACCACGTCGACCTTCCCACTTTTCGATATTCTCGGCGCCGTCGCCATTACATGGATGACGGCGGCATCGGTTGCCGCACACGATCGTGCGATCGGAGTCGACCACAACCTGAAGCCGATCCAGGTCTGGCTCGATACGAACTGGGACGCAGACGAACGCGATCCATTGCGCGTGGTCCTTGTTGCGAATGAAGCAGGCGATTCGCAGGCGCGTGTTGCCTCCTTGGTTCGCTGGTGGGAAAGCAAAGCGGGGATGGAATTGCGATCCGCCGTCCGTATCGCCGCCCTTGGTGTTCCACTCACGGTGGACGATGCGACGCTTGTGTTTCCACCGGAGGGACCGGCCTATTCCCGGAGTTCCCCCGCGAGTTCGCATTCCATCTGGCGCTGGATGGGGATCGCGGCGGTCGATCTGGTCATTGTTTGTGGCTCGGATGACGATCTGGCGTGGTCGATCACGCCGTGCGAGGCCACACGTGGGTTACACGCCGCCATGGAAAAGCAGTTTCCCGGCAAACAGCAGCCGGCCCGCGAAGGGTCGAGCCTGGCGATGGCCTTGCCGGCGAATCGCGTGGCAGGCGTCGGTTCGATTCCAGCGGTTCAATTGAATGAACGAGGGGTATCCGAGCGGTCGCTGCGGGAACTACTGGCCGCGATGGGCAGCATGACGCCGGTCGAGCATTCCTCTGCTGCGCGGGAGATCGATCGGCGACGCACGAGAACGGCGGCGGAAGTTGCGAGCCAGCTTGCCGAGCACTATGGTCACGAGTTGCCGGCGGTGGAGTACATCCCGGTCGTGGCGTTGTGGGCTCGCATGCGGCGTGACGAGTTTCTCGACCGAGGTGTCTCGCGCCTGGATGCGGAGCGACTTGCCGAGCCATTTCGCAGCGGCGCGAAGCTCGCTTCCAACGAAAGCGGCAGTGCGATGGCCGGACACCTGTTGTTTACGGAATTGGCGCGACGATCCCGTGGTGATGCCCGGCAGCGTTGGATCGAACTGGCGAAACGGGCGGCCGATCTGGCGTTCGATGAAAGCGGGGCTGCTCGCGACGTCGTTCCCCACCACCTGGAAATGAGTGACGCACTCTTCATGGCCGGACCGTTGCTGGCGGCGGTCGGCGGATTGACCGAGGAACAAAAATATTTCGATGCCTGCCGCAACCATTTGCGAACGATGCTGCGACTGCTGGAGCGCGAGGACGGTCTGCTGCGCCATTCGCCGCTATGCGACGCCGCCTGGGGGCGAGGAAACGGTTTTGCCGCATTGGGTCTGGCACTTTGCCTGGCGGAGTGGCCCGTCGGCGATCCCTGGCGGGACCAGCTCGCCGACAGGTCGCGACGCCACCTGGATGCGCTGCTGGCGCATCAAGATGCGAACGGCATGTGGCATCAGGTCGTTGACCGTCCCGAGTCCTATGCCGAACTCTCCTGTACTTGTATGATTGCCTGGACACTGATCGAGGGCATGCAGGCTGGCTGGATCGACCGATCCAAGTTCGACCCGGTACTGCGTCGCGCCTGGGACGGCATCCGGCGCCGGATTGGATCCGACGGAACGCTCGTCGATGTCTGCACCGGGACCGGCAAACAGCCTTCCCTGCAGGACTATTTGCAGCGCGAATCGATACTGGGTCGGGATGCACGTGGCGGCGCGATGGCTCTGATGCTTGCTACCCGATTGGCGGAATGGGAGTTGCCGGGTGAATGAAAAGGCCAGAATTCGGTTTTGGATTGTCATCAGTGGTGTTTCCCTGGGACTGGTCGCCAAGGCTTTGATCCATGTGGTCCATCTGTTCGTTCCAGGCGGCCACTGATCTGTCGCTATGATCGCCGTTACGCGCCGGCCCGATGCGGGCCTCTACCGCTGCCAGCTGACCCATATCGATCGGGCCCCGATCGATATCGATCGGGCGATTCAGCAACACACCGAATACGAGCGTCGGTTGTTCGAAGCGGGGTACGAACTGGATTCGTTGCCGGCGGATCCTCGCTTTCCCGACGGCCTTTTTGTCGAGGACACCGCGATCGTCTTGCCGGAACTCGCCGTCATTGCTCGTCCCGCACCGCTCCTCCGAAGGGGCGAAGTGGAACGAATCGCCGAACGTCTCGCCAATTACCGTCCCTGCTTCGGGCTTGACCCTGACGCGTTCCTGGAAGGCGGAGATGTACTGCGGGTTGGACGTACGCTGTATGCCGGTTGTTCGCAACGTTCGAATGCGGCTGGGATCGCGTCGTTGAGGCGCATTGTCGAACCAATCGGCTACTCCGTGGTGCCGGTTCGGGTAGACGGGTGCCTGCACTTGAAGACGGCATGCACGGCACTGGATGAACAGACTCTGCTGGCCAATTGCTCGTGGATTGACGCCGCTGCGTTCCACGGATTACAGATCGTACCTGTCCCAGAACAGGAGCCCTGGGGGGCGAACGTTTTGCGTTTGAAGCTCGCCATTCTTGCCAGCGACAGCTATCCGCGCACCCTGGATTTGATCGCCAGTCTGGGCTTCGCCCCGCTGCCGGTTGCCGCTTCAGAGTTCCACAAAGCGGAAGCGGGCCTCACCTGCCTGAGTCTGCTGCTGGACTCTTGATCTGAAATTCCACAGAACCGTGCCCAAATTTTTTTCCTTTGACGTCTTCGATCGTCAATTGCAGGGAATACGCGCCCGGGTCGAGGTTCTTGGGCAGGTAGATATGGTAGGCGATGAAATAGTCGCGTCGCGGGCTGCGGCACGATTGCTTGTCCAGGGGAAGTTCAGCGTCGGCGATGCGGCCGCCGGAAGCGTTCATGATCTGATAGCTGCCGCGCAATTCCGTCTCGTAACGCCGGCTGTTTCGCCGTCCGAGCTCATTGCCTCCCGAATCGGCTTCCGATCGGAAATGGTCAATCTCCACATAGAGAAGGATCTCCTGACCAGGCGCAAATTCGGTCTTGGCAAACTCCGTCAGCGTACCGAATCCATCGACGCGACTGCAAAAAGTCAGATTGTGCAGGTCCAGGGAACTTTGCGACGCGAGATGTTCTGTGGCGGCTTGAAGTTCTCGCAGGGCCAGCGCTGCGCGGCGAGCTTGCGATGGTGTCGCATGTTCATCCAGCAGCAGAAGCAGCGTTCGCATCTGGTGCTTCCAGTATTCGCGCTGCTCGATCGGCATCCGCGCGATTTCTTTCAGCGCTTGCTCGCGCTGTCCAATCGCGACCTGCAGCAGCCGGTGTTGCACTTCGAGTCGGTGGCGTTCGATTTCGGTCAAACCGCTTTCGCTCGAGGCAAGTTCGCGTTCAAGTCCGTCCATCGCCTGTTGTAGTCGTATGTGCCAAGGAGGGTCTTTGCGATCCTCGGGGTCGGTGCGTGCCGGGCTTCCATCGGAAAGTCGCGAGTCGGACCGGTTCAAGTCGGACCGGTTGGAGTCGGAACGGATCGTGTCGGGTGAATCTGCCTCGACCGGCTTTGTCACCAAGGATGCTGTGGCAATGGGGGGCGGGACGTTCGATTCAAGAGACTGCGATCGGTCCGCGGTCGTGGAAATTTGGCTTCGGGTGATGCGGTCGCTGTCGTGAAACGGAATCGCCGGCGGTATGGAAGGAGGCGATTGCTGCGGGCGGGTTTGCGAGGAGGTTGGCCGCAACATTACGATTTCGCTGGACGGGTTCGTTTCGGTGCCGCCGTCACTCGAAAGCCCGCTGCGCTGCAGGTCACGCAATGCGGCAAGTTGCTTGACAGCCAGGAGCGAGGAAGCGTCGCTCGAGAAAAGCAGTTCGCGCTGCAGCAACTCGATCTCGCGCAGCAACTCCTCACGGCTGCGGGCGCTGGACGCCTGCCCGGGTGCCGTTGCCATCGGATCGGTCGTCATGGGTCGCTGTGGTGCGGTTCGAGCGGGGGAGCCGCCCGCGTCGTTTTCGGCGGGGAATCCCGGCGCGCCAGCGCTATCCTGGCGGCCCGACGCTGTGGGACTACTTGGGCTGGCGACCGGACCTCCCGTCAAACTGGTCGCCGCGGTCTGGGATGGCGGATCGTTGTTGCCATGGATGAGCGAAGCTGTGTCGAGGCGCAACAAACCGGGCATGGGTGAAACTACGCATCCCGTGCAGATGCCATGCGCCAACCAGGCCAGCAGCCAGGAAGGGACCGTTCGGCCCCGACACCTCGATTTGCTCAGCAAAACACCCATGGCTTCGCTTTGTTAATCCCTCCCGTAACCTTCCGGCGGCCAGGATCCCCATGGACGGGAATCGCGGGCGGGATATTAGAAAATCAGGCCGCGAAGAGCAAGGCGGGAATAGGGGGAACGGGGAACAACGGCCGGATACGGCCGTTACAGGGTTAATACGAAGTCAAAAAAACTGGTTTGAAACTCTCGCCTACCCGCCACCCTCGTCCACCATTCTCTATTCACCTCTTCCACCGTTCCCCGTTCCCCTCTTCGACCGTAACCCGTAACTAGTTCGAGGGCGCGTCGGGAAGAGGATGTTCGATCGGGGCCGCGTCCGATGTGGTCAGGCAGATAGACGGGTAGAGTTCGACGACGCGCAGCAGCTGATCAGGTTCGACCGGTTTGGAAAGGTAGTTGTCCATGCCGGCTACCAGGCAACGTTCGCGGTCGTCCTTCAGCGCTTCGGCGGTAATCGCCACGATCGGCACGTGCCCGCCGCTGGCATGTTCGCCGGCTCGGATCTGCCGTGTCGCCTCGTAGCCATCCATCACCGGCATCTGCAGATCCATGAGAAGCAGGGCGAATTCCATCACGGCCAGGCGGTCCAGCGCCTCCGCACCATGCTGTGCCGTGTGCACTTCGCGCCCGGCTTTTTGCAGCACGCCGAGCGCGACTCGGCGGTTCACGATGTTATCCTCAACCAGCAGGATCCTCCGGGGTTGGCTCCGTCGCATTCGGCCGCATTCCGCCGCTATTGGTGCGATCGGCTGGCCGCCCGACACAGCGCCAGGGCAATCTCTTCCAGCAACTCCACGGCATCACGGGCTTGTTCATGACGCGTGCCACGCCGATCTCGCGGGCAAGCTCCAGGTCGTTGCTGGCGACGTTCGATGAGATCAGGAGATCGGGCAGGTTCTTCCGGCCGGCGTTTTCCGGAATCCGGCGGCGAAGTTGTTCCCCGATTGCCGTAGGGGCAAAATGACCGGCGCCATTTCGACGCCGCACGCCCACGAATAGGATCACGATGAATAGGACCAAGACCAATCGTGCTAATAGCCGAGTCCCGTGCCGGTAAGACACGACGTGCCGACGGTGCCGTCGGCGATGCGGAACATCGATGGGAACCGCTGATCCCAATCCCGATTCCCGGCCGGACAATATTGCCGTCCATTCCCCTCAATTGCGGCGATCCGTGGAATGCGCGCGGCTATGCTGGCCGAATGCAGAAACGAGGCTCCGATGCAGGTCAAATCCTGAACGCAGAGAAACAGGCCGTACTTCAGCGCGGCCGCTGCCATCAACAACGCTTCGGTTTGACCCTTGCAGACCTTCAATGCCACCCCGGAATAACCCTGTTCGCGTGCCAGCTGCAGCGACTCCAAATCGACCAGCGATTCATCGATCACGACCGGCTTGATGCTCGCGGCGGCGTGCATGCGATTACCTGGATTCGATCGCAGATCGCGATGGGTCGGCTGCTCAATGTACTGGATCCGCTCGAATGCGCGCGCCGAACTTTCCCGCACGCGATGCAGGAATTCCAGGACATAATCGACGCTGGAACACTTCTCGTTAAAATCAACCGAATAGAACCACTCGGCACACCCCCGCTGTGCCTGCGTCTGTTCGGAAACGCGATCGACCGCCAGCACCCGTTCGACGTCCCATTGCAGATCATCACCCGCCATTTTGATTTTCAAGTGCGTCAGTCCGTTGTGGACAATCCACTCGCCAAGCAGTTCGGGCAACGAGTCGTTGAGTCGCGTCGCCAGGTCCGCAGGTGTCAGAGGATCGAGGGCTCCGACCAGATGGTACAACGGCATCCGCGGCTTTGGCGACCGCAAGGTATATTGGTCGAGATATTCGCCGCGAAACTCGTCGGTCAGGTAATGGGATAAGTCGGCTCGGACATGCTCCCGTCCGAGAAGGTCAAACGAATTTCGCTGCAGCGCCTTGCCGTAGGCGTCGTGGATCGCCGCCTCCAGCGGGCTTGCGGCGACCAGCTGCGCCAGGACCGGCATCGGTTCGACCGAATCGAGTTCCCTGGCAATCTGATCGGCGATCGACCGATGTCCCGTGGCGAGGTTGCGTGTGAGATCCAAAGGGTGGGAATACTCGTCGAGATCCCGAGCAGTTCGAACCGCCAGCCGCGCGAATTGAAGCATCCCTTCCAAGGTCCGATCGCCGGTCAGCGACCTGGACGGCCAGGCCCAGGCGTTCCCCATCGGCATCGAGCCGAACCCCCGCCCGACCCAGCCACTGCGCGTTTCGACCTGCACCGTGATGTTGACAACTTCCGCGTCGGTCACCACGCGCCCGCCAAACTTGACCGGAGCGCGATAAACATACTTGTCCGTGGTAACGTCAACCTCGCGAATACGGACGTCTGTGGGTTTTGACATTGCTTCAGGTAAGCCCTTTGCGAACCGCCCAAACCGCGGCCTGGGTCCGATCGGAGACACCAATCTTGCGCAAGATGTGTTGGACGTGCTCCTTGACCGTTTCATAACTGATGTGCAGCGTCTTGGCAATTTCCTTGTTGGTAGCGCCTTGGGAAAGCTGCTTCAATACCTCGCTTTCCCGCTGCGTCAACGGTACCTCCACGTCGGAATTCAAACGGGGGGTCGCCAAAGCGCCCGTGACGCGCCTTAGACCTTCACGAGTGAAGACCACTTCGCCCGCCGCCGCCTTGTGAACGCTGTCGATCAAAGCGCTTCGCGATTCGCCTTTGAGAACATAGCCGGAAGCGCCCAACGCGACCGCGCGGGCAACGTAGGTTGGATTGTCATACCCGGACAAAATCACGACCGGCAGGTCCGGCCGTTCCAGCTTGATTCTCCCCAGGGCGTTCAACCCGTCGCCGTCCGTCATGCGCACATCCAAGAGCACGACGTCAATCCGGTCCTTCAGCGCTTTGGCAATGCCGTCGTCGGCGTTGGACGCCTCCCCGGTAATGTGAATATCCGTTCCCGAGAATAGGCTGCGGAGACCCAATCGCACCAGTTCATGATCATCGACTACCAGGATTCGAATTGTCATGGGCGGGCTCCGTTTACGGGTTTCATGTAGAAGTTTGTGTTGGAAGTGAGTATTGCAAGTTGCACAGGGGATGGCCATCCCCCAGTCGGGTGAGTTCGAAAAAACGCCGATTGCCGAACGCAAAAGGGCCGCCTGCGCAACGGTGGCACGGTCGGGATCTTCGACCGATCACGATCCGACGAACGGATCGGCCCGCAGATTGACAGCTCCAATCTGCCCGCCAAAACGGACGGCGAGGTACGGAAAAAGACGATCGACGTAGCCGAGCGCCGCCCGCTCCATCCAATCATGTCCGGGACAATTTTCCGACTTGAGTAACACCAGTTCCTTGGCCCGCAGTTGGATCGCCAGCCGGATCGCCAGGGAATCCGAGGTGACTTCCCAGCTCTCCGGCAGTGCCGGAATGCCTTCCCCCGCCCGATCGCCGATCTGGTTGAGCAATTCACCGGTCGCCGCAATGCCGATCCGCACGTCCGCATCGTCGTTCAGGAATTGCCGCAGTTTCGGCTCCGTGCCGACCCATACGCAGGGCACCGACGGTGCGAGAATCTCGTACAGCAGGCGCGCTGTAACGTTCAGCAGTTCCATGCAGAGAACGTGGCAAACGGCATCGGACAGGTGGAATCGAGGTTGGGCTTCCCGAACCGACTCAACGAACGGTCCCCCACCCGCCACCACAAGGTTGCGGGCGGGCGCTTTGCTCCCGATCCAGTCGCGGAACCGCACCGGCAACAACGGATAATCGAGCAGACTGCCGCCGATTTTGGCGATCCGGATCGGTTGATGTTCGCTCATGGCTCGATCGCTTCGCGGGCCAACACCGCCACCGCGTGCGCCGGAGAGCATTGCGACGGCAGTACTCCTATCTGTTCGCCCAGCGAGATCGACTTGGCGTCGGGGATGCACGTGGAAATCAGTTTTCGAGCCAGGAACTCGCCTTGCCCGCTGACAATTACTTTAGTGACCGAACGCCCAATACGATTCCGTACCTGGCCGAACGCCTCCGCAAGTAACCGCAGTTGGCTGCTGGCGACGAATTCCGCGACGTCGCGAGCGTCGTTGTCCCCGAACGCGTCGCCTTCGGCTCCAATCATGCGCCCGAGCCTTCGAAGCGAATGGTCTCGGGTCGCGGGGCGCTGATCCGCGGTATTCGTCTCCTGCGGTGCCGAAGCCAGCTTTCCCAGGATCCGGTAGACGTCGCCCGCCGTGGCGAACAGTTCCTGCGCGACGGGGCATTTCTTACCGCGATACGGGACGTGATCGACCAAAGCACAGACCGGACTGCGCTCCACGCCGGTGTAAACCAGTTCTCCGTTCAAAAATCGCTCCAGATCAGTGCGACCCGCAGGCATCGGTTGCCCGCGTTCGATCGGAATCAGGTCCGACGTGGTGGAGCCGATATCGAGCAGGATTGCGTCGCTGCCGGCGACAAATCGGCAGCAGAAATGGGCCAAGGCCAGCCAGTTGGCCGAGGCGACAAGTCGAGGTTGGTGGGCAGCAACTGTCGGCGCGACGAATCGTCCGTCGGTCTGATAGACGCGGACATGCCTGCGGTCGGCACCCTGCAGCACTGCATCCAGAATTCGTTGTACGCCCTGTTCGCGATTCTCGAAGCAATCGGCCAGTTCGCCGGTCATGGTGATCGCCAGATGGTCGGAGGGCGGCGCTTCGGCGATCGCCGTGCGCAGCACCTGGGCCAGGCGGTCGGGATGACGCCACAGCGCGAATTGGCGTGAGGCAGCGAAGCCTCGACCGTCCGCGAGCTTGATATTCGCGCCGCCGATATCGACGCCCAGCCAGTGCATCGTCAACCGATCCCGGGGTCCGTGATGCGTGAAGTTCAGATTCGACGAACGGTGCCGTCGGCATCGAATTCTACCGGATCATAGCGATCCGGCAACGGAGCCGGTTCACCTCGCACCAAACGGCAGAGAATCTCGGCGAGATTCCAGGGGGCCGCGCGGCGCAAGCCAACATACGACGTGGTGTAGCGGGGATTGACCTCCAGCACAAAATCCCGCTCGCCCGATTCCGCCGGACCCAGCACCAGATCAATGCCGAAATAACCGGTTGTCTTTGGCATTCGCCGCACGACCTGTTCGCCGAGTCGCCGGGCGCGTGCGGCCAGGACATCCGGCAGCGGCAGCCGTCCGCCAAGGTAGCCGATCGAACCGCGCCGGGACAATCGCTGCGCGCACGGCGGCAGGACGATCGTCCGGTCCGGGCCGGCAAGCACCGATACGCTTGCCGCCAGACCATCACAAAATGCCTCGACGCGCCATTCACGGCGACACCCGCGGACCGACTCCACGTCCGCCGGCGTGTCACAGCGAAAGGTATCGACGGCCCCCGCGCCGTCAGGCGGCTTGATCACCAGCGGAAATGGAACGGTATCGGGAAACGATTCCGAGACTCTCCATGCGGCCGCATTCGGCACGCGGATCCCGCCCGCAGCCAGCCAATCCGCCGTTCGCCGCTTGCATGCCGCAAGCTGACAGAATTCGGAACCGGGCGACAGCAAGCGAGCGCCGCCGTTTTCAATCCAGCCAATGCGTTGCAGCAGCAGGCCGTCCATCTCCGGAGCAATCAAAACCACGCCGTCGACCTGCGCCGAAATTCGGCGCAACTGATCCTCTTCCGCGTGCGCCGATTCGATGGGGACCGCGTTCGGTGGAAGTGTCGACGCGTCGAGTCGTGCGTCACGGAAAACCAGCACCTGACAATCATCGAGCGCCGCGAAGTCTTCCGCGACCGCGTGGACCATCGCCTGCCCTTCGCGCAACCAGCTCGTCGATTCCTCCATCGAACCGCGCAGGGCGAACAGGCCTCCACCGGTCGCGAATTCGTAGACTAGAATTCGCACGGGAAACGCTCAAAAAATTCCCAGATGATCGCGGGCCACTTCCGTCATCCGATCGGGAGTCCAGGGTGGATCCATCACGATCCTGACCTCCACCTCAGCGACGCCCTCGAGTTGACCCAGGACCGATTTCGCATTGGCGATCATCTGCGGTCCGGCGGGACACATCGGGCTGGTCATCGTCATCTGGATCTTGATGTTGGTCCGTCCATCGTCGACCGGCAGCAGGTCGACGACATAGACTAATCCCAGGTCGACAATGTTGACAAAGAGCTCCGGGTCGACGACCTTTTTGAGTTCCTCGCGAATCTGATCTTCCTGTAGCGCCATCGCAGCCTCCCTAGGAATCATCGTCGGCCCATTGGACAAGGATCTGATCCCCTTCGACCTTGACCCGATGGGTGCGAGTCGATTCGGTTGCCGGCATGGTACGAGCGCAGCCCGTGCGAATATCGAATCGGGCGCCGTGCCGCGGGCAGATCAAGTCGTAACCTTGTAACTCGCCGCTCCCGAGCGGTCCGCCGTCGTGGGTGCAAACATCGTCGAGGCAGAAAACTTCGGAGCCGATGCGACAAAGGACGACCAGCCGGCCGTCGACCTCGATCAACTTGCGGCCCGGGTCAGGAATCTCGCTTCGCCGTGCAACGACCTTGAACTCGCTCATGCCTGCCTGTTCCCGTTAAAAAAATCGACTTCAAGATCCCGCGTTCGGTTCAGGGCAGCAGTCCGGCATCCGACGATGATGAAATTCGTTCAACGGTACTCGCGCACCCGCTGCGCGATCGCATTCACCAGCGCGTCGCGGACCGAAGGTATCGTAATCCGATCCAAGACTTGCTGGAAGAAACCGGTCACAATCAATCGCACCGCCTCGCGCCGAGTCAAACCGCGCGAGCAGGCATAGAAGATCAGTTCTTCCTCGACGTTGCCGGACGTCGATCCGTGGGTGCACCGCACATCGTCGGCCTCAATTTCCAATCCAGGGATCGAATCGGCGCGGGATGTATCCGACAACAACAGGTTGTCATTTCGTTGATAACCGTCGGTCTTCTGCGCCGCGGGATCGACCTTGATCATGCCGCGCCAGACGGTGCGCGACTTGTCCTGCAGCGCCGACTTGTACAGGAAATCGCTTCTGGTTTCCGGGGCCTGATGGTGCTGCAGGGTGTGGTAGGAAAAATGCTGTCGACCTTCGGTGAACATCACTCCGTTCACCTGGCATTCCGACCGCTTTCCCGCAAGTTCCACCTGCTGATTGACCTTGGCGGTCTTACCGCCCAGCGCAGCCAGCGTCCATTGCAGGCCGGCGTCCCGTTCCAGTCGGGCCTTCTGATGGGCGAAATGCCAGACACCGGTTCCCCAGTTCTGCAGGTTGACGTAGCGCAAACGGGATCCGGCGCCCTGGACGATTTCGGTGATACCGGCGTGCAGGCCGCGGGATTCGGCCGGCGCGGAACCAACGACGTTCCCTGCTTCGACATCGACGGAAAGCGAGGCGGTTTCACTCAGCATTGTCGCCTCGGCCCCTTCCTCAAGAATAACCAGCGTCTTCTGCAGGTCGACGCCGTCAGCGGTCAGCGCGGCCAGCGAATGCAACGGAAGCTCGACGCGTACCCCGCGGGGTACAAAAAGCAGCTGACCGCCGATCCAGAAAGCCGACGTCAACGCGGCAAATTTGTCGTACCCCGGCAAAACAATCTGTCGTTCCAGATGGGGACGCAGCCGATCGGCATTGTCAGCGAGCAGTTCCGGCAGCGATCCGAACAACACGCCCTTGGATGCCAGTTGCGGGGCCAGCCAATGGGACGTGGAATGGCTGTTGATCGAAACGCAGGCCCCTGCCAATTCCACTTCCCGCGTCAACAGGCCCGGTGGCGCCACGGACGCAGGCGGTGCCTGGATCGGAGGCCGAAAGTTCTCGATGCGAAACGTGCGGATGTCCGTTCGGATCCATTCCTCATGGTCGCGAGTCGGCCACGCCAGCTTGCTATAGGTGTCCCACGACTGCCGCCGCATCGAAAGCAGCCAATCGGGCTCGGCGCGCTGCGCCAAAAATGCCTCGAAGGAATCGGTGTCAAAGCCAAAGGGTTGCAAGGCGGTCGTCATTGCGGATCGTCAGTCACGGAAAAACATGCGGAAAATGGTGGGGCGGGAAAAATTGGCCGCTATCAACCGACGGAACCTTCCATCTGCAGTTGAATCAACCGATTCATCTCGACGGCGTACTCCATCGGGAGTTCCTTGACCAGCGGTTCAATGAAGCCGTTCACGATCATGGTGCTCGCTTCCGGCTCCGTCAGCCCGCGGCTCATAAGATAGAACAGCTGCTCCTCGCCGATCTTGGAAACACTGGCCTCGTGCCCAACCGAGACATTCTGTTCGCAGATTTCGATGTAGGGGTAGGTATCGCTGCGGCTGCGCGGGTCAAGGATCAGCGCGTCGCAGACCACGTTGCACTTGGAATGCTCGGCACCTTTTTCCACGCGCACCAGTCCGCGGTAACTGCTCCGGCCGCCGTTCTTGGAAAGGGACTTCGACACGATCCGGCCGGTCGTGTGGGGGGCGCAGTGCACGAGTTTGGCGCCCGCATCCTGGTGCTGGCCCGCGCCCGCAAAGGCGATCGAAAGAATCTCGCCCCGCGCTCCCGGCTCCCGCAGATACACCGCTGGATATTTCATCGTCAAACGGCTTCCAAGATTGCCATCCACCCATTCCATCGTCGCATCGCGGAAAGCCACGGCGCGCTTCGTCACCAGATTGTAGATGTTGTTGGCCCAGTTCTGGATCGTCGTGTAGCGGCAGCGACCACCGCGCTTGACAACGATCTCGACGACCGCCGAGTGTAAACTCTCCGAACTGTACATCGGCGCCGTGCAACCTTCGACGTAGTGCACCTCCGCCCCTTCGTCGACGATGATCAAAGTGCGCTCGAACTGCCCCATATTCTCGGCGTTGATCCGAAAATAAGCCTGCAGCGGGAATTCGATCTTCACGCCCTTGGGGATGTAGATAAACGAACCACCCGACCAGACCGCCGAATTCAAAGCGGCGAACTTGTTGTCCTCGGGGGGAATGATCGTGGAAAAATACTCCCGGACCAGATCGGGATGATCCCGCACCGCGGAATCGGTGTCGAGGAAAATTACGCCCTTGCTTGCCAGTTCGTCCTTAAGCGATCCGTAAACGACCTCGCTTTCGAACTGGGCCTTCACGCCCGCCAGCATTTTGCGTTCGGCTTCGGGAATCCCCAATTTGTCGAACGTGTCCTTGATTTCCTGCGGTACATCGTCCCAGGTGCGGCTCTGCCCATCCGTCGGTTTCAAATAGTAGTAGATATCCTGGAAGTCGATCCCGATGTTGCCACCCCAGTGTGGCATCGGTTTCGATTCGAAAATCCGCAGACTTCGCAGCCGGAAATCGCGCATCCACTCCGGCTCGTTTTTCATCTCCGAAATCTGGCTTACGATGTTCGCATCGAGCCCCTTGCGGGCCCGAAACACTGGTGTCGTCTCGGTGCGAAAGTTGTACTTGTTAATTTCGCCAATCGGATCCGTCAGCAAGTCGGTTGTCATACGGTCGGGCTTTCTGAAGTTCGTGTTATCTCAATGCATTCGAAGTACAGCAGCCACGGTGAGCTGCCGCGCGGCCCTGCAACCACGGCCTATTCACGCTCGACCGCACTGAGCTGCGGTTCGTCGTGATCGAGCATCGCCCGGTTCTCCGCCTCGGCCTCCGGATAAGTCCGGCGGATGCGATCGTAACCTTGCGAGTAAAGTTCCGCGGCCAGTTCGACACCGCCCGTTTCGACGATGCGTCCGCCGAGCATCACGTGGGTGAAATCGGGCGGGTTGTGTTCCAGTAGTTTGTCGTGGTGGGTGATGATCAGCAGACCCATGTTATTGCGTCCGATCTCCGCGATGCTCTCGCTCGCCAGACGCACCGCATCCGCGTCCAGTCCGCTGTCGGTTTCGTCCAGAATCGCGAATTTGGGCTGCAGCATCGCCATCTGCAGGATCTCGGCCCGTTTCATCTCGCCGCCCGAAAAGCCGTCATTGACATAGCGACGGGCAAATTCAACGTCCATCCGCAAGTGGTCCATTTTCGCTCGCAGTTCCTTGCGAAAATCTTTCATCGGAATCAGCTGTTCTCCCTCTTTGCGATCCGGAAACCGAACGTTGGTCGTGGCGTGACGAAGGAAATCCGCCATCTTGACCCCGGGAATCGCCACCGGCCGCTGAAACGCCATGAAAATTCCTGCCCGCGCCCGCGCGTCGGCTTCCATGGCCAGCAGGTCGACGCCGTTGAGTTCGATTGCCCCCTGCGTGACGACGTATTTCGGATGGCCCATCAAAGCCAGGCCAAGCGTGCTTTTTCCGGAACCGTTGGGCCCCATCAACGCATGCGTCTCGCCGCGCTGCATCCGCAGATTCACCCCGCGCAAGATCGGCTTGTCGTCGACGGAAACATGCAGGTCCGTTATTGTCAGCAGGTCAGTCGCCATGTTGATTCCAATCATCTCCCCAAAATTCTCGAACTCTTATCCCGTAATCTTCTGATGGTCGGTAAGCGGCCGGTACGTTTCGTCGACTTCCGGATGCCCACTGTGGTGGGGAACGGGAAGCTCGTCCTCGAGTTTGTCCCCCAGTTCCAGAAAACGGCTGCCGGCAGCTTTTCGCTTGGCGATACGATGGCCCTGAATCTTGTCTTGGATCCTCATTAATCCTTCCAACAGTGCTTCAGGACGTGGGGGGCAACCTGGAACATAAACGTCGACCGGTACCACCAGGTCGACTCCCTTCACGACGTGATACCCCCACTTGAAGTAAGGGCCTCCGCCGACCGTACAGGCGCCCATCGCAATCACGAACTTCGGATCAGGCATCATGTTGTAGAGTCGGCGTACGCGACTTGCCATCTTGTACGTCACCGTCCCGGCGACAATCATCAAGTCAGCCTGGCGAGGTGTGGCGCGAAAAGCGCCCGCGCCAAAACGATCGATGTCGTAGCGGCTGGCACCCGTCGCCATCATTTCAATCGCGCAACAGGCCAAACCAAACGTCATCGGCCAGACACTCGACTGCCGAGCCCAATTAATCGCCTGCTCCACCGACGTCACAAAGACGTTCTCTTCAAATCGACCTTCAATCCAGGGTTGTGTCATTGTTTACCTTCCATTCCTGCGAACCATGCCAAACCAGAAGAACTCGATAGCATAAACAGCTTGCATCGATTTCTCCAGACGCCGGCCCACAGCCGTTCCCTCCCGGTTTCCGTCCACCGCAAACATCACTTGCCAGGCCGGAAATCAGCCCCCGGCCGTTAATTCTCTCCACGATGAAATGTACAGCACCGCGCCCCGTCCAGCCGGCATTCGTCAAGCCGTATCCGGTCGCCCAATAACTCGGCAAACAACAATCTCTCCATGGCGCAAATCCCCGCATCCTGTTCCGCTAACTCGGGATAGGGACATGCGAGGACGTGCAATACGGGCAATTGGTCGCGTCGCTCAACCTCCAGGGGGATCTTCCGCGTCGCAAACAACGATGCCAGCGATTGCATCCGCTCCTCAAGCGTTACACCTTGAATCTGCGCGGCGTAGGTCGCCGCCAGCCGTTTCGAGACCCGTTCCAACAATCCCCGCCGAACCTCGGGATCCTTAATGGCGCGAATCTCCTGCCACAAGGCAATCGCCAGATCGGCGAAATTGGCGCCCGTTTGACGCTGACCCAACGGCGTCAGTTCGTAACGATGACTCGGTCGACCCCGCTTGGCTCGAATCGCCGACCGGCGTACACAACCTTGATCCATTAAGCGAACTAATCGCTGACGGACCGCTGTCGCCGTTACCTCCATCGCCTGCGCGAGTTCGGCAACCGATAGAGGGCCCGATTTCCGCAACAGGTCTAATAATCCAACGTCTGCGGGTAATGCGTCAGTCATTGCGTTGTCACCTGGTTCGGCCGTCGTAACCCTAAATCACGTAAATCCTTTGCCCCGAATGGCTTGGGTGGCACGGACCTGCGTTACACAGCGGCGTGACTTGCCCTGGCCACCTATGCTACTCACTCATTCGAAACAATATAGGGACTTTACACATATTTAACAACCATATATTTGAAAAATAGGTAAGGACGTTGTGTGCCACGGGTGATGGTAGCCCCTAGCCCGTCCTCCAGGTGACAGACTTGGCCACACCGTGGGATGCTGTCATCTACCTCGGGAAGTGGGATGCGACGACTTCCAGGAAGTGTCGACGGTCCGCGACCTGGGCGACCTGGGCTCGAAAACTCCGTGCGCCCGGCATTCCGACGGCGTAATTACAGGCAAATTTCCGCATCAGGACGGTGCCCTTCTGTTCCCCAAAACGCGCGCAGACCAATTCGTAGTGGCGCAACATGCAGTCGCGCTGTTCCGCCAAGGTCGGATCGGGTGGGATCGGCTTTCCGGCAAGCGCGGCCTGGACTTGTCGGAAGAGCCAGGGACGGCCCAAGGACGCCCGGGCGATCATCACCCCGTCGACATCGTAGCGCCGGAAAACGTCCAGGACGCGTGCTGGAGAATCGAGGTCTCCGTTGCCGATGAGTGGGATTTTCTTCAAGAACGGCTTGATGGCGGCGATCCGGTCCCAATCGGCTTGACCGGCGAAGTAGTCTTGAGCGGTCCGGCCGTGCACCGTTAATGCGGAAGCGCCCGCCGATTCGACGACCTGCGCTACCTCGTTGGCTACAATTCGGTCGCGGGTGCAGCCAAGTCGAATTTTGGCGGTGACCGGTGTGGGACGGCAAGCTTCGACGACACGTTCGATGATCCGCCCCATGCGATCGGGAAATCGGAGCAAGTACGAGCCGCTGTGGGCTTTTTGGGTGACCTGCTTTACTGGACAGCCGAAATTAATGTCGACGACGCTGACGCGATATTCGTGCGCTAATCGGGCCCCGACTTGTGCCAGTGTTTCCGGGTCGTTATCCCAGATTTGCACGGCCAATGGCCGCGCTTCATCCTGGACCCCCCATAGCCGGTCGGGGTGCTCAGCTTCGTGTTGATCCATCCAAACGAAGCCGCGCGCATTGACCATCTCGGTGGCCTGCAGGCCCGCGCCGCCAAATTCCCTGACAATTTGGCGGAACGCGAAATTCGTGAAGCCGGCCATCGGCGCCTGCAGCACGGGCGGGTCGACGAGTACCGAACCGATCCAAAGTGGCTTTAGCTGCGGAAGCGGTGTTTCGGATAAGAATTCGGACACGATCGGCAGGGGCAATGCGGACCTCTTTGCTCAGGGACGTACGGTCGCTGTTCCTTCATTGGAATATGATATCCGCTCAGCGCCCGCGAAAAAGCGGCCGTCTCCGCCGTTGCGGTCCAAGTGGGCAGCGTGGCGGAAGTTTGTAGTTTGGAGCGAACTTGCCGACGCGCACGTTCGTATCGAAACCGACTCCCAACCCGGTTACTGGCGCTCACAGAATCTCGCCTGCCGGGTATGTTGAATCGCCCATTTTCTTGGAACTGCGACCATGGAGAGGCATCGTATGCACGCCCCAACTGCCGGGTCACGATCGGTCCGAACGGGGAAAAGTCGGCTGGGATTGATTCTGGCGTTGCTGGCCACGGTGATCATCGTTGTGGGTTATCTGGTTTGGCGGTCCGATCATTCGCAGCAGGTTCCGATCGGCCGGGAGGGAGTTGCACGGGCGTTGCCGGCGGCGGATTTCGACGCCTTGGAAGCGCTGCATCTGACGGCCGTTGCGCAGCTCGAGAATGGTGAACTGGCGAAGGCGCGAGAATCGTTTCAGTCGTTGTTGGTTCAGCTCCCTGACGAGCCCGCGGCAATCCAGAATCTGGCGGTTTGCGCCATGTTGGGACTGGAAGCGGATACGCCGACGGAAGAATCACTCGCGGATGCCGAAACGGCCATCGGCGCGTTCCTGCGACTGCGAAGCGATTCGGCGATCGGTCATTACCTTCAAGCCAGGTATCTGCTGAAACTGAACGAGTTCGATCCGAGTTTGGATGTCGCATCGGAGGTCGCGGGGGCGTTCCAGCGCGCGGAAGCCTTTGATCCCCAGAATCCCGTTTACCCGTACGAACGTTTTCGTACGATCGATCCGCCCCTGGACGGGCCGATGACCCCGGAGGCAATGGATGCAATCGAACGCGCATTTACGCTCGCCCCCGACAATGTGTTTGCTCAACTCGATTTCATGGTAGCGCTGGCGCGGATGGGCGACGCGCGGGTCCGCGATGTCGTGCCAGCGATCGCTCGCACCCTCCAACCTCATCTGGAAGGTCCCACTCCCGCGGCCAATATCCGACGGCTTTTGACCGAAATCGAACAGCAACTCAGCGATTACCAATCGGAAGAGTTCCAAATCACCGCAACGCGTCTTGCAAACAACATTCGTCCCACCGAGATCTGCCGGGCGGACTCCCGACGAATTGCACCGAATCCGCTCGAGTTCGTTGTTCCCCATCTGGTTTCTGTCCAGCGAGCGGCGGAGCCGCGAAAGGCCGAAACCGCGAACGCACCCGATCTGCAATTCATACCCGAGATGAGCCAAATTTCCGTGGATGGAGATCCGCTGGTGGCGGTGCAGTCGATTGACATGAATCAGGACATGCGGTTGGATCTGGTCCTGCTGCAGCGGCATCGCGTGCTGGTCTGGACGCGTGGGACTGACGGCCATTGGGTGGAGCTTTGTACTGCCGATCTGGACTTCGAAGCTGCCGGAATGCTGCTGGCGGATCTTGACCGCGACGATCGAGCGATGTTGAGCAAGGTCGATGCGGCTGGCGGCCCGCCAAAACCCGATTCAGATGCGGCAGCCCAATTGCAAATCGCGGATCCGGATCTCCTTATCTATGGATCCACAGGATTTCGCGTCTTGCGCAACCAGTTCGACCCGGACTCGCAGACGCGCAAATTGGAGCTCGTAACGCCCGCTGCTGAGGTTGCCGAAATCGGCAGCACACACCAGGCAGTCTTGGCCGATCTCGATCATGATGGCGACCTGGACGTGGTCTTGGCTACCCAACGCGGACTGAGGCTTTGGTCCAATCGCGGCGAACTCCGATTCGAGGATATTTCGCATTGGTCCGAATTGCCGAATTACGAGGGGCGGGTCGGATCGCTCGTGGCGGTCGACTGGGATCGGGATGTGGATGTCGACATTCTCGTAGCGGGGAGCACGCCGGCCTGCCGAGGTGTATTGGAAAACTTGCGGCACGGCCATTTCCGCTGGCGTGCGACCGATTGGGAGGGCTGGAAAGAGGCCGAACGCATCGCGTTGTTGGAAAGCGATGGCAACGTCTCCTGGGACCTGATCGCCAGCAACTCAAACGGTTTTCAACTGCTGCGCACGGTGACTCGGGCCCCCGTGATCTCGCCGTTCAAGAGTTTGGACCGCGAGCCCACGGCGTTGCGTGGCGAGTCGATCCTTGATATCGACAACGACGGCACGCTGGATATCGTCGGCTGGCAGGGAAAGCAGGTGCTGGTATTCCGCGGCGCGGAGACCGCCACCGGATTCGGCGCCCCATTGCGTATCGATCTGGATTCGGAAATAGAATCGGAAATAGAAAATGTCGATTTCGGCGACCTCGACGACGACGGCGACCTTGATCTGGTGGTCGTGACCGGCAAGGGTGTCTCGCTGTTGGAAAACCGCGGGAGCAACCAGCGCGCCTGGATTGCGATTCGGTTGCAGGGGCGCGACGAAGAAAAAGTCGGGCGCGTTAACCACCTGGCAATCGGTTCCACGATCGAAATTCGGGAACCAAATCGCTACCTGGCCCAGGTTGTAACTCGGCCGTTGACCCATTTCGGACTTGGTACGGCCAGCCCGTCGGCCATCGCGCGTGTGATCTTCCCGAACGGCGTCCCGCAGTCGGTTGTGCATCCGAACGCAAATCAACTGGTGCAAGAGCAGCAGAAGCTGCTGACCTCCTGTCCTTTCCTGTACACCTGGGATGGAGACCGGTTTGTCTTCTGCACCGACCTGCTTTGGAACGCGCCGCTTGGTCTTCAGGCGGGCGGCGGCGCAATGATCCCGGATCGCCCCTGGGAGTACCTGAAAATCGAAGGTCGGCAATTGCGGCCTCAAGACGGGCAGTATCGACTGCGGATCACGGAAGAACTCTGGGAGGCCAGTTATTTCGACCAGGTCGAGTTGATCGCGGTCGATCACCCCGAAGGGACGGAAATCTACTCCAATGAAAAGGTCGGACCGCCGTCGATTTCCGAGTATCGAATCCACACCGTGGTTCAGCGTCGCACACCCGTCAACGCAACCGATTCCAAGGGGCGCGATATCCTGCCGCTGATTCGGGCAAAGGACGGGGTCTATTGTCGTCCATTCGATCGCACGTTCCGCCAAGGACTGGCGGAGGAGCACTACATTGAATTGGATTTCGGACCGTTGTCGTCGCCTTCGCGAATCACATTATTTCTTACCGGCTGGATCTACCCCACGGACTGCAACTTGAATGTTCAGATCGCTCAAGATCCCACGCTGCGAGCACCCGTGCCGCCGTCGGTCTGGGTTCCTGACGAGCAGGGTGATTGGGTGGAGTCGATACCGTTCATGGGGTTCCCCAGCGGCAAGACGAAAACGATCGCTGTCGATCTTTCCATGGCATTCCGTGCCGACGACTACCGGGTTCGAATTCGCACTTCGGCAGCTTTGCGATGGGATGAAATTTTCTTTACGGTGGACGATGAGCCGGTAGAGACGCGAGTCGCAACGGCGCGCATGTTGCGGGCCGATCTGCGGTTTCGCGGATTCTGCGAACCTTTGGAGCAGTCGCCCGACAGTCCAGAAGCGTTCAATTACCATCGAGTCCATCCCGGACCGCTTTGGCCGCCGATGCGAGGCCGATTTACACGCTACGGCGACGTCCGCGAACTGCTCGAGCGCACCGACGATCGACTGGCCGTTTTTGGAGCGGGAGACGAAATCGCGCTGGAGTTTGAAGCCCTGCCGGACCCGCCGCCGGGCTGGACCCGCGATTTTCTGCTGCACAACACCGGCTGGGAGAAAGACTGCCTATTGAACACTGTTACCGGACAGACCGTAGAACCGATGCCGTTTGCCGCGATGCGCGATTATCCCGATGGAGACAGCGATTTTTTGAAGAGCCCCGAATATCTCGATTACCTCAAGCGTTTTCAGACTCGACAACAGTCGCCAGCCCAATTCTGGCGTCGATTCGACGGCGCGGCGGGCGACAATGCGCGGGGTTTTCAGGATTCTGTTGACCCCTAGCCGCGGACGGTTATTATAGAAAAACTGATTCACGCAAAACCCTGTTAGCCTTTAAGTTATGTGGTCCATGCTTTCAGAACGATCTCTGCGGCGAACTGGACCGGTTCGCGCAGCGATGTCGTCGATAGCGACCGCGGTGTTCTTGGGATTCTTGCTGGCGTGCTTCTCACCGAAAGCGAACGCCGGTTGTGGCGATTTTCACACGTACATCCCGCCAAACGGGGAGAATTCCGAGGCCGCCGAACCGGGCGGTTCGTTGCTGCTGCGGACCCGAGCGGGACTACTCGGCATCGACGCATATAAGTCGAGTGTGCCGCGCCTGCCTTGCAATGGCCCGCAATGCCAGTCGAAGCCCTCCGCGCCTGACGGAACGACGCCGTGGGGCGCTGAAAAAATCACCGATCAGTTCGCCTTACTTGCATTGGACGTCGTTTCACAACGGGATCGGGCCTCGGCCCGCTGGGCGATTCCCGACTTTTCCGAAACGAGTCCCCATCTGCGACGCCTGGAACGGCCGCCAAAGTAGCGATCGCTCCGGCGAACCAACGTCTGTCCGCCGGACCGCTCCGCTACACTCCGGGACGCGCCACGAACGAGCGGACTTTTCAACGTTCGGCTCCATTCATGAGCGGCCCGGGTCGCGTTCCATTCTCAACGAACCGCCCGCTCACCAGGAAATCGCGTCATGAACTCTACGTCCCCGTCGACCGCGCGGATCGGACGAGCCCGAACGTATACACCGGCTGTCGGACCCCGCCTGCGGATTCTTCTTTACCTCGTCTTCGCGCTAGTCGCGATGCTGGTCGCCAACTCCGCGTACCTGGGCGGCATCACCGCCGCGGAATGGCTGTCCCGCCAATCGCTCCAGGACCAGTTTTATCAAGTTATGTTTCTGTTTCATCTGGGACTCGGCCTGTTGCTGATAACGCCGTTTGTCCTGTTCGGCACGATTCACCTGATCACGTCGCGCCAACGCAAGAACAAGCGAGCGATTCGGATCGGCTATGCGCTTTTCGTGATTTCGATCGTGGTGCTGCTGTCCGGCCTGGGGTTGGTCCAATTCGGAGGTTTCCAACTGCAGGTCGACTGGATGCGCAGCCTGGTCTATTGGGCGCATGTAATCAGCCCGTTTTTGGCGGTCTGGCTGTACTGGCTGCACCGGCTTGCCGGTCAGCGCATTCGGTGGCGATTGGGGGTGTCGTTCGCGGCCATCGTCGGGCTGGTCGTCGCCGGCATGATCGCGATGAAGATGCATGACCCGCGGCTCAGCAACGCCCGCCGCTCCGCCGAGGGCATGAAGTACTTCGAACCGTCGCTGGCGCGCACGTCCAACGGGAATTTCGTCCCTGCCGACGTACTGATGATGGATGACTACTGCAAGAAGTGCCACGAAGATGTCTATAGTGGCTGGTTCCACAGCGCCCACCGGTTCAGCTCGTTCAACAATCCGGCGTATCTCGCCAGCGTTCTGGAAACGCGGCAGGTCGCCCTGAAACGTGACGGGAACGTGAAGGCATCGCGGTGGTGCGCGGGTTGCCACGACCCGGTGCCATTCCTGACCGGCGGGTTTGACAACCCGGAGTACGACGTTGAAAACGACGTCACCGCAAAGGCCGGCATCACCTGCACGGTCTGTCACGCGATGACCTCCGTGAATTCGACGGTCGGCAATGGCGACTACACGCTCGAACACCCTGAACATTATCCTTTCGCGACCAGCACCAACCCGCTGCTGCAGTACATTAACAACCAGATGATCAAGGCCAAACCGGCTTTCCACAAAAGGACATTTCTGAAGGATTTTCACAAATCGGCCGAGTTCTGCTCCACTTGCCACAAGGTTTCCCTGCCGAAGGAATTGAATCATTACAAGGAGTTCCTCCGCGGCCAGAATCACTACGACTCGTATTTGTTGAGCGGTGTCTCAGGGCACGGCGCACGCAGCTTTTATTACCCGGAACAGGCGAAGACGAATTGCTCGCAGTGCCATATGCCCCTGGCTGAATCGAACGATTTCGGCGCCAAAGACTTTGATGGTACCGGAAAACTGACCGTCCACGACCATCTATTCCCCGCCGCCAACACCGGAATCCCTTACCTGTTGAATGACGAGGCCACGGTCCGACGCCATCAGGAATTTCTCAAGAACGTTGTGCGGCTCGATATCCTGGGGGTCAAAGAAGGCGGTACGATCGACGGCACATTGACCGCGCCGTTGCGGCCCCACGTTCCGGCGCTGCGACCCGGGGCACGCTATCTGATCGAGGCGGTCATCCGGACGTTGAAAGTCGGCCATCCCCTGACGCAAGGCACCGTCGATTCCAACGAACTCTGGCTGGACGTCACCGTCAAGGCGGGCGAGCGGGTCATTGGCCGATTGGGTGGAATGGACGAGCGAGGAGCGGTCGATCCCTGGACGCACTTTGTCAATGTGTTCATGCTCGACCGCGACGGTAACCGCATCAACCGCCGCAACCCGCAAGATATTTTCGTGCCGCTGTATAACCATCAGATACCACCGGGAGCGGCCCAGGTCGCCCATCTCGATCTGCGCGTTCCCGAGGATCTCTCCGAACCGCTCACGGTGGAGGTCAAACTTCAGTACCGGAAGTTCGACCAGGAGTACATGCAGTTCGTGAACAAGTCGGCAGCCGAGCGCAAGCAGCCGATTCGCGACGCGGAACCCGACCGGGAGTATGTCAATCGCCTGCCGATCACTACCCTGGCTGCGGACCGCGTTCTGTTCCCGATCGAAGGGTTGAATCATTCGGTCGATAACCCGACGCCGGAAATACCCGAGTGGCAACGCTGGAATGACTACGGAATCGGGTTGTTCCTCGAGGGCCAGGGTGGACCGAAGGGTGAAATCCGCCAGGCGGCCGCGGCGTTTGAACGGGTCGAGCAATTGGGACGGTACGACGGTCCCTTGAATCTCGCGCGGATTTTGAACATTGAGGGTGAGGTCGACAAGGCCGCAGACGCCATCCGCCGCGCCGCTTCGTTTCGGGACCCGGCCGCGCCGCCCTGGACCATCTCCTGGCTCAGCGGACTGCTGAATCGTCAGACCGGAGACTTGGAAGCGGCCGAAGCGAATTTCCGCGCTGTGCTCGAAGATCACACCGCCGAAATGGGCAAACGCAAATTCGACTTCAGCCTGGACTACGAAGTGATCAATGAACTCGGAATCACTCTGTTCGAGCGGGCCAAACAGTTTTCAGGGGACGACGAACGTGGACAGCGGGAAGTCTTGTTGCGGCAGGCGGCGGAACAGTTTCTGCGCACGCTGAAAATCGATTCGGAAAATGTCACGGCACATTACAATCTACACCTGCTCTATCGTGAATTGGACGATTCGCAGCAGAGCGCCCGGCACCGTGAGTTACACGAACGGTACAAACCGGACGATAATGCGCGGGATCGCGCGATCGCCTTGGCGCGACAGAAGTACCCGGCCGCGAACGTGGCCGCGGAGCCGTTAGTGATTTATCCGCTGCACCGTCCGGGAGCGCCGGGACTGCCGCAGAATCCGGAAGATGACCGTAAACCAGCACCTGTCGGAGGTGGAGATTGAGCCGCAAAACGGAAACGCAACGTACCCGCCATTCCGCGGCGGCTCAGGAATTCGAACCTGATTCGGAGCAGAATCGAGACGCCGAAGAGGAACGCCAGGACGATGCGGTGATCGGCATCGCGTTCTGGAGTTCCCTGGGCGCGATCCTGACGTTGGTCGCGGTCGTCGCGGTCGCGATCTGGTATTTCAAGCGACCCGCCCCCCCGGTGATCACCCAGCAATCGGAGCTCAAGGCGCCGGTCAGTCGCGACACCAGCCGGATTGAGATCCCTAGAATGAAATTCACCGATATCACCGAGGAAAGCGGGCTGCGGTTCACTCACTTTACCGGCGCGCGTGGTGAAAAGCTGATGCCGGAAACGATGGGAGGCGGCTGCGCGTTTCTGGATTACGACAATGATGGTGATACGGATATCCTGTTGATTAACGGATGCGATTGGCCCTGGACCAACGTGCCGGTCGATCCACAGCCGACCCTGGCATTGTTCGCGAACGATGGACTAGGCAATTTCAGCGAGGTCACGGCGCAGGCCGGACTTAATCTCACGATGTATGGGATGGGCATGGCGGTGGGAGACTACGACAACGACGGTTTCGTCGATTTGTTCGTGTCGGCCGTCGGAAAAGACTATCTGTTCCATAATGAACGCGGCCGTTTTCGCGACGTGACCGAGGAAATGGGAGTCGCCGGTGCGGACGACCAGTGGGGAACAAGTTGCTGCTGGTTTGATTTCGATAACGACGGCGATCTGGATCTATTCGTGGGCAACTACATTCAATGGTCCCGTGAAATCGATCTCTCGATCCATACGACGCTGGACGGCAAGACCCGATCGTACGGTCCGCCGCTGATGTTCCGAGGTACTTTTCCTTACCTGTATCGCAACGACGGTCCCCGATTCACTGACGTTAGCGAGCAGAGCGGTTTGCAGGTCCGACATCCCGATACCGGCGTCCCCGTGGCCAAGACGATGGGTGTCGTACCGGCCGATCTGGACAACGACGGATTTATCGACCTGGTCGTCGCCAACGACACGGTCCAGAATTTTCTGTTTCACAACCTGGGCAATGGCAAGTTCCGGGAGATCGCCAGCGACGCCGGCATCGCCTATGACGGTCGCGGCGATGCGCGGGGAGCGATGGGAATCGACGTGGCCCGCCCACGTAACGACGGCTGTTGGACGATTGCGATCGGCAATTTCGCTAACGAAATGACGGCGTTCTACATGTCGCCGAAGTCACCCCTGCATTTCTTCGATGCCGCCACCGCCACCGGCCTGGGGCCCGCGACCCGATTGTACCTGACGTTCGGCGTTCTCTTCGTCGATGTGGACCTCGACGGTCGACTCGACCTGCTGGCGGCCAACGGGCACCTGAACGACAACATCAATACTGTGCAGGAGACGCAGCACTACGAACAGCCGCCGCGCTTGTACTGGAATTGTGGACCACGCAGCAAGCCGGAGTTTCTAAACGTTCCCCCATCCAATTGCGGCGCCGACCTTGCCGCGCCCATGGTCGGACGCGGTTCGGCGTTTGCCGATATCGACAACGACGGTGACCTCGACCTGTTGATTGCGGGAAGTGGATCCGTACCTCGCTTGCTGCGCAACGAAACCGCACTGAATCGTCATTGGCTGCGGATCAAGCTGATCGGCACTACCAGTAACCGCGACGCGATCGGAGCGTCCGTCGATGTCCACGTCGGCGACCAGATATTGCCTCGGTATGTCAATCCCTGCCGCAGCTATCTCTCCCACTCCGAACTGCCTTTGACGTTCGGACTTGGCGAATCGATGTCGGTCGACAAAGTCATTGTCCGCTGGCCTGGAGGACAGCAGCAGGAATTGGGTGGTCTGGAAGTGGACAAGCTGCACGTGATCGAGCAACCGCGCGAGGCGAATTGACATGCCGGATCCGTCCAGGCCGTTCCTGCAATGGTATTCGGAATCGGAGGCCGAAGGCGAACTGGCGGCGGTCTATGACGAATGGCGTCAACGCAACCCGGGCCGCCGGCTGATCCCCGACATACTCAAATGTTTTGGCCAGCGGCCCGATTTCCTGCGTTGCGTCATCGACTTCAGCGATCGCGTTCATTTTCGTGATGGCCATTTGACGCGACGTATCAAGGAAATGCTGGCAACGTTTGTTTCGGGTCTCAACCGCTGCCCCTACTGAACCGGTTCGCATGCCTATTTCCTGCAGTTGCAGGAACCCGACACCCAGCTGGTCGACGCCATAGCCCGAGCGGACCTCGATCACGCCCAACTCGCCTCGGCCGAACACGCACTGCTCGAGTTCGCTCGCAAGCTGACACTTCAACCGCATCAAATTGCGGCCGAAGACCTTCAGCGCCTGCGGGACTGCGGGTGGACCGACGCGCAGTTGGCGGAAGCGGTCTATGTCGTGGCGATGTTTGCATTTTTCAACCGCGTCGCCGACGCTTTTGGCCTGGCCGATCCCCAGTACCGCGAACTGGGTACGAACCCGGCTTCGCGCGACCAGTGAAGGTCATCCCGAAACTCGACGCAATCTTCCCGATAGCCGCTTGTGAGCCAGATCGCGCAGGCGCGCGTCGCGCAGTCGCGGCGGACGCCGCATCAAATCGGGCTCGGGGGTCGTACGGGCAAAGACCGCGGTGCCGCGGCGCAAGTTGATTTCGGCCCGTAAGTCACCGACGCTCGTCCGCTTCCGCGTCGGTCAGCCCACTCGGACGGCTGGCGGCGAGTTGGGCGTACAATTCCTCGACGGAGACGGCTTGGAACGAATAACAATCTTCTGGCATTGCCAACCTAAATCGCAGGACGCGCCTCGCACCAACTTCTCGACACTTCCCAATGACGGTGCGGATCCAGGAGCGGTGGCACGCGGCCTCCGGTATGATCGCATGACCGCTCCCATTTTGCGCCATCCCGACCGGTGATACGATACTAGGTGCCTTGACGATCGTTGAATCTACCGACGCTTGGGGTGCAACAGGACGGATGCGCTGAGGATGGCGAACGGCAGACGTCGAGCATCCACTACGCGCCGAAGGAGGACCTGCAGATGACAGCGGACTTGTCGCAACGGCAAGGATTTGTCGGGACCACGTTTTCACTGCCGCGCGATCGGGGCGAGTGGGATTCGATGAGGCTCACCGACGCACAGGTGGCGTTTTACCACGAGCATGGTTATGTCACCGGCATCCGGATTCTCGACGACCTCCAGATCGGTCAGCTGCGCGAGGAACTAGCACCGCTCTTCAACCCCGACCACGCCGGTCGCGAACTCTGGTATGAATATCACTCCAACGAATCGAACAATCCGGATCATGTGCTGTTTCACGCTCTGGGCGCCTGGCGGATCACGCCAGGCTTCCACGACATCCTCTGGGCGCCGCGGCTGACGATGCCGGCTTCGCAACTGCTGGGGGGCCGAGTGCGTTTCTGGCACGATCAACTGTTCTGCAAACCGGCCCGGCATGGCGGAGTGGTCGCCTGGCACCAGGACTATTCTTACTGGACGCGGACGAAACCTTTGGGACATCTCACCTGCTGGATCGGGCTCGACGATAGCAAACGCGACAACGGCTGCCTGCAGTATATCCCGGGCAGCCATCGCTGGGATCTGCTGCCGATCACCGGCCTCGCCGGCAACATGGAGGCGATCCGCGAGGTGCTGTCCGACGAGCAGTGGGACCGTTTTCGCCAGCCGGTTCCGATCGAACTGCGGGCGGGCGAGTGTGCTTTCCACCACCCCTTGCTGATCCATGGTTCGTACGAGAACAAGACCGATCGCCCCCGTCGAGCGGTCGTCGTTAACATGTTCCGCGACGGCACACTCTCGGACTCCAACGAGTCGCTCTTGCAAGGAGTTCCTCCCGTCCCGTCCGGAACTCCGATGGGCGGCGCGTTTTTTCCCCTGCTGCTCGATCCGGATAACCCGCCGTGCGCGACCAACGGTTAGTTCCTGGAGATTACCACGGAGTTCACGGAGAAACGCGGAGTGACAGAGCCGATTGCGGAACAGATGGTTATTAGCGCGAGCGTGCAAGAAAGCAAGTTCAGGGAGCCCAGCGGAGTTCCGATAGCCGCTGGAGTTCGCTTTCGATGTCATCACCGCGGTAAAAGGAGAGCCAGCCAGAAACGCTGCGCGACTCGCCAGGTGGGCAGTCGGGAATCTGGGGATCGGAATGGATGCAGGGACAAGGTGGGTTGGCCCAGGTGCGGACCGTCGGTCGCCAGCCAGTGATCACCCAGCGATTGCCATCGGCATTGCCGCAAGCGATCAGTGACTTTTCGATGCGGATCCGTTTGGGCTCTACTGACGCGAAGTCCCGGGCTGCCGCGAGCATCACGCAATTCTGCACGACCAAACCCGTAAGCATCTGGGACGTTGCGTTATGGAGTTCCAGTTCCATGCGCAGTGACTGACGGTCATAGCTCACGACCGTGTTGATCCGAACCCGGTTGGGCAAGGTGCGCGTCATCGTCAGCCGGTTCGGTTCTCCTCGCTGCCATTCCAGCGGTTCCATCGCCTGCCCGTTCTTGCTCCAGAGCGTCGGGATATGAGTGTGAGCCAGGTACAAGAGTTGCCGCTTCGGTACGGCATCGATCCAGATCGCCTCGGGAACATCAACGACGACATATCCGCCATCGTCCCAGGGTGGAAAGACGCTGACCTTGGTCTCCCGCTGCGGGCGAATCGCCCCGTCCAGAAAGGCCGCGCGCGGATGGCGACCGCCTGGGTACGGCAGGACATGAATCGAATCGGCGCGATTGGCGGTCGTTCCGGTCAACACAACGTCGGCACTGCGAAGTTCTCGCTCGATTCGCTCCATCGACCAGCCGGTTGCAGCCTGAATATCCACCCTGGAAAAGCCGTGATCGGCCATGACCCGCAGCCAGTAACTCGTTTCTGCCTCACCTTGAGGCTCCCGTATCTCTTCCAACGGCAGACTGTTAGCGAGCCGCTCGCGCCGGTCTTCAATCGGGCCCCAGGGATCGGACGGGTGGATGTCGGGATCCACATACCTGGCAAGATCGCGCATTGCGATAACACGAAATCCAGAACGTTGGAGATACCGCATGTACTGCTCGAACAATCCCAACGGTGTCGTCACCCAGTCATGCGCCGTATCCGGAACGCCGTGAAATTGAAGCACCGCCACACGTCCGCCACGTGCCAACGACACCGCGCGTTCCAGGTCCTGTAATGTCCAGTCCGGTCGCGCATCTCCCGCCGACGGTATCAGCAGTGGGTCGTCGAGCCTCGGTTCGTAGGCGACTCCCCTTCCCGACTTGTAGTCGAATTCCGGCGCTCCGCCGCGTCGCGCAAACCGAATGCCATGCCGGCGCAGCACCGCCAGAGCGTTGCGGTCGATTGCATTGCCTGGATAAGCAAAACTGACGGGCCGAGGAATCCCATGACGCTGGCATGCGTCGTCGATCGCCGCGAGTTGTACGTCATAGTCTGCCAGGTTTTGCGCGGTCATCGCCAGATGGTCGCGTGAATGGTTGCCGATCTCAAAACCGTCACGGTGCAGTTGAGCGATCTCCTCCCAGGTCATGTAATCGCCTTTGTTTTCGCGAAAATCGAACCCTTCGGTGACAAAGAATGTAGCACCGAACCCCAGTTCCAATAGCAACGATCGGACGTTCGTAAAATGGGTCTTGGCCGAATCATCGAAGGTAAGTACGACCAGTCGCTCCGGAATCGGCTCCAACGCTGACGCCCCAGTCAACATCTGCCAGCAGAACAGCCAGCAGACCCAGAGACCGGACAGCCCCTTTGCCCCGCGACGCGATCGAGTTCCTTGCATCGATATGATCCTCCAGCATTTGCAAATTCACGGCCGATCGGGAATGGGTAAAAGACTAACAGCCCCAGCGGCGACCGAATAGTCAATGGCCGGCCCGTGTTAAGCCTGGGAAGCGGCGGCACCTGGGAAAGTAATGCTGACTTGTCCGAGGATTCCAATTCATCTCGATTTGCCGAACAAAAGGGTCGATTTGTAATTGGGGGTAATAGCGTACAGGGGGACTTCCCATGAAGAAACGCTTTGTTCTTATTGTCGCATTTGTGGCCGGACTGTTCGGAATCGCACCTGACGCTCAGGCGCAGAATATTCCGTACCCAGCCCAATCCGCGCCACAGATGGGATCGATGATCGGGCCGACACCCTATGGAGTCTCTCCGGTGGGATATAGCGCTGCCGCCGCGCATCAACAGGACGGATGCAACGACTGCGCCGTCGAAGGATGGACCGCTTGCAATTATGCTTACGGCGGATTTATGTACTTGCGTCCTCGCGACGCGGAAATCGCCTACGCCGTCCCGGCGAATGGGCCGATCGCACCGGGCGCTGTCGCGGTTCAAGCCGGGCCAGTGCGCGTGCTCGATCTCGACTTCCAGCCAGGGTTCTTCGTCGGCTTCGGCAAGTTCCTGGATGAATGCTCGTCGTTCGGCGTGCAGTACACGAACTTTGAAGGGAACACGCGCGATGCAGTCACAGTGAATGCTCCCCTTGTCGTGCGATCACTGGTCGCCCACCCCAGCACGTTTAGCGGTGCTCTGGATGGACTGACAGCCTCAGGCTCCCAGACCATCCAGTATGAAATGATCGACTTCGATTATCGCAACCTGATTGCCTACGACTTCGACTACAAAATCAACTACCTTGTCGGTTTGCGGTTGGCGCAGATGGAACAGGCATTCAATTCCACCTTCCAGTTCAACGGCACCCACAATGTTACCACCGATCTCGACTTCTACGGTGCTGGTATCCGTTTGGGATTAGAAGGAGAACGATACACCAGCAACGGATTCATGGTCTATGGAAAGACCTACGCGAGCTTCATACCGGGGGAATTCCGTGCCGACTATGATCAAACTCACTCGAATAACGTCATTCGAGTCGATACCGCCTGGACTGCGGGAAGACTGGTCACGATGCTCGACCTGGAAGTCGGTGGGGGATGGGTCAGCTGCTGCGGTAATTGGCGAGCAACCGTCGGTTACACGTTTAATTCCTGGTTGAACGTGGTGCAGACGGACGAATGGATCAAAGGGGTGCAAACAAACAATTTCGTCGATATAACGGACAAGATGACCTTTGATGGGTTCGTCGCCCGCATCGAGTGCCGCTGGTAAGTGCCTGTCTGAAATCAAAACTGCAGGACGGACAGCTTGTCCGTCTGAACCTTCTCGGACGGACAAGACGTCCGTCCCAAAAAATCCAAGACTGCTCTTCCACGGACTCGTCATTGTGACGGGTCCGTGGTCGTTTCTCGACTCGAATTCTCCATCGAATCGATCTCACATACGCCGCGGGCGCGTCAATTCGACGCAATCAACCCGACAAGCGAATCTGGACATCTCGGGAATTATCTACGGTCCTAACGCCGAAGTAAAATTCAAACACACCGAAGCCGACATTGGTGACGACGAAGACTGGGAAGCGGACGAGCAACGCGACGAAGGGGATGCGGATGATGGATCTCCCTAAGGCACTAGTTCGATCAACGCCGGTATCATCAGTCGCAAGTTGTCGATCGGATCGAAATCCCACGTTCGGATCAACGCACAGAATATTCCCAGCCAGCGCACGCTTCGCGGAATTGTCGAGTAGGCATGCGTCGCGAAAGTCGGCGGGCGTCCGTTGCTTGCATCCCCACCTCTCGGCCACGCCGCGCAAGAGAGGCTTGTCCGTTCAATCCGAAATCCCGATAATACTCTTTTCGCGACTTTGCGAACCGATCGCCTGGCTGGAGTCGGGCTGGAGTCCAGTTGGAGTCGCGATCCAGAATTGGTGAATCCGGAGTGGCCATCGCATGGCGGCGTCGAGTATTTCCTGGAATTTCGATAACAGTTACGTGCGCCTGCCGGCCCCCTTTTACCACCGGCATAATCCGACGACGGTACGCGCACCGCAACTCGTCGTTCTGAATCAGGGATTGGCCCATCAACTGGGCCTCGATCCGCAAGCCGTCGGCGGATCGCAGTGGGCCGCGTTTTTCTGCGGGAACGAGTTGCCGCCGGGCTGTGATCCGATCGCCCAGGCCTATTCCGGCTGCCAGTTCGGTTCTTTCACCACGCTCGGTGACGGCCGCGCAATCCTGCTGGGCGAAATCGTGGCTCCCGACGGCGGTCGCTTCGATCTTCAATACAAGGGATCCGGCCGCACCGTCTATTCGCGGGGCGGCGATGGACGCGCCGCACTGGGACCAATGCTGCGCGAATATCTGATCAGCGAAGCGATGCACGCCCTGGGAATCCCCACCACGCGAAGCCTCGCCGTCGTCGCTACGGGCGAAGCAGTTTACCGCGACCGACCGTTGCCGGGAGCGGTCCTGACTCGCGTCGCCGCCAGCCACATCCGCGTGGGGACCTTCGAACATTTCGCCGCCAAATCCGATCTGGAAAACCTGCGCATTCTGGTCGATTACACCATCCGGCGGCACTATCCGGATGCCCTGGAAGCGAATAATCCCTGCATGCGTCTTCTCGAAGCGGTACTGGATCGGCAAGCCGAACTCGTCGCGCGCTGGCTCGGCGTCGGTTTCGTCCATGGCGTCATGAACACCGACAACATGGCGATCTCCGGCGAGACGATCGACTACGGCCCCTGCGCTTTCCTCGACAGTTACGATCCGCATACCGTCTTCAGTTCGATCGATCATCGAGGACGTTACGCTTTTGACAACCAGCCGCGCATCGCCCAATGGAACCTGGCCCGCTTTGCCGAGACTCTGCTGCCACTGATCGATCCGCAGCCGGCGCTCGCCCTGGAAATGGCCAGTGCGATGATCGGGTCGTTTCAGGATCAATTCCAACGCCGCTGGCTGGAGGAGCTGCGAGCGAAACTTGGCCTGTTCAATGCGGAACCGGAGGATGCGGCGCTGGCGCAGGAACTGCTCGATTGGATGCATCGCCACTCGGCGGACTACACGAATACCTGGCGCCGAATCGCTGACGATCCGCCACGCGCCGACGACATCGCGGCTCGCGAATACGCGCCGTGGCACCAGCGCTGGCGCGAGCGGCTTGGGCGACAGGAAATCTCCGTTCCGGCGGCGATCGAGCGGATGCACCGCAGGAACCCGGTAATTGTTCCCCGCAATCTCCACGTGGAACAGGCGCTTGCGGCGGCGGAGGAAGGCGATCTCACGTTCTTCGAAAATCTGATCCAGGTGCTCGCCGATCCGTACAACGAGCGACCTGGAATCGAAGCCTATCGCCAACCGTTTGACGCCGGCGGCAAATGCTATCGGACGTTTTGCGGTACCTGACGACGTGCGGCATTAAGTCCTTTGCGACATGAGAGTGGTGGGGGCTTCCAGCCCCCAGCCATTGCGATTGCGGGGCTGAAAGCCCCCGCAACTTCGCACACCCCCTCGTGTGGAAAACATTGTTTGACTATTGTGGTGGCCATGCGAATAATGGCCTCGTGCGGGTCATCGCGCAAGCACGGGGAGGCGCTTCTTGCTGGCCAAACTTCAGACTTTTTCGCTTTTGGGCATCGAGGCATTGCCGGTCGAAGTCGAGGTTGACGTATCGCCCGGAGCAATCCCCAAGACGGTGCTGGTCGGATTGCCGGAGGCGGCGGTACGGGAGAGCACGCATCGCGTCGAGCGGGCGATGGTGAATTCGGGATTCGTGCGGCCGCAGGATCGCGTGGTGATCAACCTGGCCCCGGCCGAATTGCCCAAGAATGCCGCTTCGTTTGATCTGCCGATTACGCTGGGCATCCTGGCGGCCAGTTCCCAGTTGAGTTCGGATCGATTCGAGCAGTACGCGGTCGTGGGCGAGCTCTCGCTGGAGGGCGCAACGCGGCCGGTCAAGGGGGCGTTGTCGATGGCAATGGCGGCGGCGAAACGACTCGGATTGCGCGGAGTGGTGGTGCCGACCGACAGCGCTTCCGAGGCGGCGGTCGTGGAGGAGGTGGAGATCGTCGCGGTCTCCAGCCTGTCGCAGGCAGTCGCGTTTTTCGCCGGTGAAATGGACCTGGAGCCGACGCCGTCGCAGCTGGCGGAGTTGTTTCAGGAGCACAGCAGTTACGAGGACGATTTCAGCGATGTTCGAGGTCAGGAGATGGCCAAGCGCGCGATTACCGTCGCGGCGGCGGGGGCCCACAATCTGTTGATGCTTGGTCCACCGGGATCGGGCAAAACGATGCTGGCGAAGCGCGTTCCATCGATCCTGCCGCCGTTGACTCCTGCGGAGTCGATCGAGACGACGCGAATCTACAGCGCGATGGGCCGGCTGCTGCCGGGCCAGCCGTTGATGGCGAAACGACCGTTTCGTTCGCCACACCATACGATCAGCGACGCCGGACTGGTGGGCGGTGGCAGTGCGCCTTCTCCGGGCGAAATCAGCCTGTCCCACAACGGCATCCTGTTCCTCGACGAATTGCCCGAGTTCAACCGTCGGACGCTGGAGGTGCTGCGGCAGCCGCTGGAGGACGGGGTCGTCACGATTTCCCGCGCTCTGAACAGCACGACATTTCCGGCGACGTTCATGATGATCGCGGCGCTGAATCCTTGTCCGTGCGGCTATCGGGGCGATACGCGTCGCAGTTGCGACTGTAGCGTGCCGCAGATCGAACGCTACATGTCGAAAATCAGCGGCCCATTGCTCGATCGCATCGACATCCACATTGAAGTGCCGGCGGTACCGTTCAAGGAGTTGAGCGTCGAGGTAACGGGAACGAGCAGCGCCGACATGCGTGCACAGGTATTGGCCGCGCGCGAAGCGCAGAAACTTCGTTTGGCGCACTCACGCACGCGCCACAACGCGCAAATGACGACTCGCCAGATACGCCAGTATTGCCGGTTGAGCGACGAGTGCCAGAAACTGTTGATGGTCAGCGTCAACGAATTGGGACTCTCCGCGCGCGCCCACGACAAAGTGTTGCGCGTCGCCCGTACCATCGCCGACCTGGACGCGACCGCGGAGATTCGCGTGGAGCACATTCAAGAGGCGGTCAACTACCGCATGCTCGATCGGCAGTTCTGGAAATGATCGAGGGTAGGGGAATCGAGCGGGATTTGCGAGGCCGGCTGGCGATCGTTCGGCGGTGCCTTCGGCCGGCACGGGGTCGGGAGTCTTTGGTGTTGGCGATGATTCTGATGGTAAGGTTGTTGGCGCCAAAAACTCCCGACCCCGCGCCTGGGCCTCGCCTTGCGGCCTGCGCCACAGCGTGGGATACTCACTTGCCTAAGCAGATGATTTCGGGTGAGGAGACGCGATGTTGGCTGCACATTCCGCGCTAGTCACCGGTTCGACCAAGGGGGTAGGCCGGTCGATCGTCGAGGCGTTGGCGGCGGCCGGCGCCGACGTGCTGGTGCACGGCCGGCAGCGCAATCCTGAAGCGGAGCAGGTGCTTTCGAATTGCCGTCGGCACGGCGTGCGAGCGGAGTTTGTCGAAGGCGATCTGGCGGGACCGACGACGACGGCGGTCGATGCGTTGTTCCAGGCGGCTACCGGCATCTACCCTCGCCTGGACCTGCTCGTTAATAACGCCGGCACGTACATCGACCGGCCGTTCCTGGAAATGGACTTCGCGACCTATGAGCACACGATGCGGCTGAATGTCGCGGCGCCCTATTTCCTTACGCAGCGATTCGCCCGACGTTGGGTCGACGAAGGGATCCGGGGCAGGGTCTTGCTGATCGGATCGATAAACGGACGACTCGCCGAGCCGACGCACACCTGTTACGACAGTTCCAAAGGCGCCATCGAGATGATGGTCAAGTCGCTTTGTGTCGCCCTGGCACCTCAGGGGATCCGCGTCAACGGCCTGGCACCGGGCCTGGTCCGCACGCCGCTGACGGCGATCATCGACCGCGACAAGAGGTTCGCGCGCTGGATGGAACTGCACACCCCGAACGGCGTCGTCCCTCATGCGGATGTCTGCGGCGGCAGCGCCGTGTTTCTGCTGAGCGATCAGGCGGAGCATGTGCAGGGGCAGATGCTGTTGGTCGATGGAGGCATGAGTGCCTGGCAGCAGCCGGATATGCCCCCGGAGTGGCCCTGAGAATGCTCACCTCGGAAATGGGGATTCAGGAGTACGATTTCGCCAGGGGATTACTGATCCCGGATCGGCTGATGCAATCGACGCACGCCGGTTACCTGGGTTACGCCGAGCGGATGTTAGGTGTGTACCGGCAGGGGATCGGGAAGGTTCGTCGCGATCTTCATTTCGCGGTGCAGGACATTTTTGCGGACGTGGAGGATTGCCCGACGCGACGGATCACCGCATTCTGCAAGCTGTTGGACGACGCCAGCGATTATGCCAGCGACAAAGCGGGGGAAGCGGTGAAGCTGCGCCAGCGGGTCTTCCAGTTGGCGGCGCGATACCATCCGTTGGTTTCGAGTGTCGACCGGTTGTACGAACATTCCGAGCCGGTCGTCAAGCAGAAAATCGCCACCGCGCTCGAACGTCCCTGGGACTGGATTTCAACGCATCTGTTTGCGGACGTGATCGAGTTTCACGTCTTGAACCAGTTTCGGGGATACGATTCTGCCTCGGCGCTGCTCGCCCGCTACAACGTCGCGCAGGTGCAGGTAGCGCTGTTTCGCGCGCTCGAAATGGTTGTCTGGGCGCAGCGCGATTTGAAGTCGATCGTGCGCTACGCCAAGCTGGCCCGCCTGATGCATTCGATCCAGCGTCTCCCGGACGGAGAGTATGAGTTGCGTTTTGACGGTCCGGCCTCCGTGCTCCGCGAGACACGACGCTACGGCGTGGCGATGGCCCGATTTCTGTCCGGGTTGATTGCTTGCGAAGACTGGCGCATGCAGGCGACCATTCGAATTCCGAGGATTGCTCAGGCATTGCAGCTGCGGCTCGCCGCCGCCGATCGGCTGCGCAGTCCGGCGCCGGCTCCCGAGGAATTCGATTCCGATCTGGAGGCCGAGTTTGCGCGACGCTGGGGAACGGAACCGCGCGACGGCTGGCGGCTGGAACGGGAGGCGGAAATTCTCTCCCGCGGCCAGCGCGTTTTCATTCCCGATTTCGTGCTCCGTCACGACTCGGGCACGCAGGTTCTGCTGGAGGTCGTCGGTTTCTGGACGCCGGAGTACCTGCAATCGAAGGCGGAGACGCTGCAGTTATTTCGTGACACGCCAATCCTGCTGGCGGTGGCCGAGTCGACGGTCCATCGCCTGCCGCCGCTGCCCGCGGCGCCGATGCTATTCAAGAGCGCCATTCGGCCTGAAGAGGTACTGGAGCGGCTGAGCGGGCTAACGAGATCGTCGTGACGATTCGGAGGGAATCGTTCGTTGCGACCGCGGTCGTCAGGCCTCCGCCGCGTACCGGAAGTTCCCCACGGAATCGCAGGAGATATTTCGCCCCTTTTTCTGTGAAAGCCGCCGCAGAATATCTCGAACCTGACACGGCGTCGCCGATTCCGCCTTGGCAAGTTCCTGTGCGGAATGGGCGCTTCCTGGAGTCGCTTTCAGCCGTGCCACGAGCCTGCGTTGCAGAGCGATCAGCGAGTCGGCCGCTTTCTTGCCCGCCTCGACTCCCGGCTGGTGGTAAGCATTGATACCGATCAATGCCGCGAAATACCCGACGCTGCGTTCGAACAGTGCGATCAGCGCTCCCAGAGCGTAGGCGTCAAATCGTGGGAGTGTGATCCGAAGCGACGGACGACCGGCGTCCGCCAACGCCTGTTCCGTTCCCTCCAGAAATGCGGCCAGATAGTCATTGACCGTAATTCCGTCTTCCACTTCCCAGTCCGCTCCCAGGTCTTCAACCTTGATCAACGCGGCGAAGAAGTCACGGCGGCCATCCCGCAACTGCTGAACGAACGAATGTTGATCGGTCGAGCCTTTATTACCGAATACGGACAGACCGTGCTCGTCTTTGCCGATCGATTCCATGATCAGCTGCTGCAGATACTTTCCGAAAAGTCCCAGGGCATCGCAATACGGCAGCACCACCATATTGTATTGGTTTCGCGACTGCGTCTGATGCAGCCAGGCCAGAGCCATGGCCATCGCCGGGTTGCGAAGCGGCTGGCGGATCCGGGTCGCGCGGTCCATTTCCCGCGCCCCTTGCAGAAACGATTCCACGTCGAATCCCAGCAATTCGGCCGGCAGGACGCCGACTGCGGACGTGATCGACGTACGCCCTCCAACCCAATCCCACATCGGGAATCGCCCCAGCCAATGTTGCGCCGTCGCCGCGCGATCCAGTTCGCTGCCGGGCTTGGTAATTGCCACCGCGTGTTGTGCAAACGGCAGTCCCACGCTTTCGAACGCCTGCTGGGCGACAAGCATCCCGTTGCGTGTTTCGCGGGTGCCCCCCGACTTGGAAACCACGACGACAAGCGATTCCCGCAGTCCCCCCGCGGCCTCGATCTCTTGCATGGCCCGGGCCATTCCTCGCGGATCGGTATTGTCGAAGAAGGTCATTCGCGGCGTCTTGCCGGGAATTCGCAAGGCGTCGTAGAGCATCTGCGGCCCAAGTCCCGATCCGCCAATTCCAATCCAAAGTATTTGACGAAATCGGGGCGCGAACGTGCTTAAGGAAAATTCGCGTATCCGTTCGCGCGTGCCGACGATCTCGGGCTGATAATCGCTGGGTGCGAGCTCGGGATCGCGAAGCCAGTAATGTCCGGTCTGCCAGCCCTCGTCGACATTGATCACCGAACCCGCCTCGATCGCGGCCATCTGTTGAAAGGCTCCCTCGATCGACTCGGTGTGCAGGCGTGTGAGGTTAGCGGGGAGGCGCAGCCGCCTCAGGTCGAGGCAGATACCGGCTGCCAAGAGCGGCTCTTGAAAACTTCCATGGTGCATGACGATTACTTTTTGGGGGCTGGGGAGTATGGTGCCGGGAACGTCTTCCCGATCCGTAAGGCCTCGCGGCGAAGGCGCATCGCGCCCGATCAAGAATCGATCGAAGTCGAAAGATGCCGATCGTGCCGGCCGCGGTCCGCTTTCCCAGCAGGATAGCAGCGCTGCGTCGAATTCGGAACCGGGTTTCGCAGCAAGTAGAGCAGGATCACGATCAAAAGCCCGGGAAGCAGCTGCAGTCCCACCATCGGTGCGAACGCCTGCGACAAGTGCGGCCCGAAGTACGCCGCAGCCAACACGAACGGAGCGGCGCCCGGGAGATGGTCGAACTTCAGGCCGGCCGCGGTCCCGGCGAGCAGACAGGGAATCGCGGCCAGCAGGGCGAGGTCATAGATCGGGAGATAAGGATTGCAAATCGCATTGATCAGAAGCAGGCAGCTGACGGCAGGAGCAAATGTCGGAGCTGCCGGACGGCGACGCCAGAACCAGGCCACGGCAATGCTGCCGGCCGCGCCCGTCAAGAGCAGCAGAGGCCTTTCGTAACCCGGCAGCAACTTCTGCACCCATCCCGCAAGTCCATGGACTTTCCAGTAGGGCGTTTCCAGGCTCCATGTCTGCAGCGCCAGCCGCGCGCCAAGTTGCGCGTAGGCGGTCAGGCTGGACCAGCCCGCAAGCGCCGCCTGCAGGGCGACAAGGGAAGCGCTGCCCAGGGCGATTCCGATTGCGGCACGGGGATATCGGACGACGATTCCGAGTATCAAAAGGGCCATCAGATTCGGCTTGTAAGCCGCCAGCGCCAGGATCAGTCCGGCTCGGATCGGATTGCCTTGCTTCAGCTGCAGCAGGCCTAGGGCCAGAATCGCCAGACCAAACAGAGTGAGTTGGCCACCCGCCAAGGTCTCCAGCACCACAGGCCAGGAACCGATCCAATAAAGTGCCGGGCGCAGCCATCGCGACCGCGGTTCCGATCCCGCCGCATCCGTGTCAAACGCCACCTTCACCAGCGTGCGTACCGCGCAAATGCCCGCGGCCGAGGACGCCAGAGTGAAGACCAGAAAAGACCCGCCGAACGGCAACATCGCCAGCGGCGCCATCAGCAACCCCGTAAGCGGTGGATAACGATACGGCAGGCGACAGGTGTCGGGATCGATGCCAGGAATGACCGTCAGCATCCGTACCACTTGTGCCGCGTCGTCATACAAATGGGACGACTGGCCATCGCGGACAGTCTGTCCGGCAATGTAAAGCATCAGGTAGTCGCCGCCGAGCGGCGTCCCTGAACGATCGAGCAGATCGTCAAACGGCATGAACCAGGCGATCATGCCGACGACAAATAGCGGGCCGACCAACGCGGCGACAAAGCGGATTCGGGCGGCGTTTTCCGCAAGCGATGTCCTGTTTGCAAATTGGCCTGGTTTTTGCAATCGCGCGTTTGCGCAAACTTGCGCTGCCTCCGTTTCGGATGGTGGGACGGCGATGGGGCGCGAGGAAGGCGAAATCATAGGGGTGTTGGACCGCGTTCGAGCTGCTGCAAACGGTTGGGAATTGGTCGACGCCCGCTGTGCAATCAGGCAAGCTTACGATACGCTCCAAGCGTAAACCTACTGGGGAAACCTTCTGGGGAATTCTGCCAGAGAATCTCTTCGAGAGCCGGTGACGCATAGCGGGACGATCTTGATCATGGAAACGACTTACCTGATTACGCTGGTTTTGCGATGGTGCCATATTCTGAGCGCGATCGGACTGATGGGGGGCGCCATCTTCATGCGTTTCGCGCTGCTCCCCGCGGCGGCCGCCGCGGAACTCGATGAGGCCTCCCATGCCCGGTTGCGCGCGGGCTTGCGCGCGCGCTGGTCGGGATGGGTGATCGCCGCGGCAGCGCTATTACTGTTCAGCGGCCTCACGAACTTCGCCATGAACGAGAGCCAGCTGAGTTTCGAGCAGCCGACGGCGTATCGGATTCTGCTGGCGATCAAGATCCTACTGGCTTTGCCGGTTCTTCACATCGCAATGTCGCTGGTGGGCCGCAGTTCCCTGGCGGAACGGATGCGCGCCAATGCCAGGTTCTGGCTGACGGTGAATCTGCTGCTGGCGACCACGATCGTGGGGCTGGGTGGCGCAATGAGGTTTTTCGACCGCAAGCCCAAGCCGCCTCGATCTGCCGAGGCCGCGGCCCGCCTGTCGGACAATTCGGCCCCGACAACTCCCTGAGCAAGCCACTGCCACGGCACAGCAGCGGCTGGAAGCCTCTGCCACGGTCGTGTCGCGCCGATTATTCGGGTGATACCGCCTGGCTCGTCGATGTTTGGACAATGCGACGAACCTGACCTATTGTTGCTTGCCGAATCAGGTTCCGTATTACCCTCCATTCCTCAACTACAGCCGGCATGGTAACTCCAGCGACATTACGGTTGATCGCTACGCCTTTCCTTCTTGCCACGAGTTTGTCGTTGGGGCTGGGCTGGATCGCGGAACGCAGACTGGGCCTGGGAGCCTGGCCCTCGTCGCTCACCGTCACGGCAGTGAATGTGTTCGCAATGGCGATTGTCGTAATGCGATTGTCGAATCAAGCCACCCGGGATCGCCGCGTCATCAAACGGTGTCTCGACCAATTGTGCGATCGCGAGTTGATCACGTCTGCGGAGGGAATTGACTGCGAAGCGATCAGCGACGCGGAAGTCACCCAGGTATTCCGGCAGGCGCACGAAGTCCTGATGGGGATGGAGCGTCATCGGCTGGAATTGGAACAGGCCCGTGGACTGGCGGAAGTGCGGGGCCACCGCGCGCAATCCGAACTGGAACAATTGCAGGCGATCCTTGCCGGCCTGAACGAACCGGTGCTGGCCATCAACCATTTTGACGAGATCGTGCTTTGCAACCCCTGCGCGGAACGTGTCCTTGGCTTCGACTTGGGACAGGCCGAGACGCGCGCGTTGGAGAGCCTAGTGCGTTGTGAAACGCTGGTTGCGATGCTGATGGAGACCCGTCGTCGCAAGGGCGGCAATCAACGGATGGCGGAGGTCGTGCTTGGCGAATCGTCGGGCTCGACGAAAACCTATCGCGTCGCTTGCCGTGGCTTGAGAAACGAAGATGCGTCGGGCCAGTCGAACCTCCAGGGCGCCGTGGCAGTGCTCACCGACATTTCGGCCGAGAAAGTGATTCAAAAGCGCAACGCCGAGTTTGTCTCAGCGGTCAGCCACGAAATGAAGGCGCCGCTGTCCGGCATCAAGGCCTACGTCGAACTGCTGGCGGACGGCGATGCGGAGAACGCGGCCCAGCGCGAGGAGTTTCTCGACGTCATCAACGCGCAGGCGGAACGACTGCAGCGGCTGGTCGAGAACCTGCTGAATCTGGCCCGGATCGAGGCGGGCGTTGTGGACGTGCAGAAGAAAGCCCGGTCGCTGAACGAATTGCTGAACGAAGCGATCGGTGTGGTCGCTCCCAGCGCGCAGCAGAAGCAGATCAGCCTCGTGTCGGACCTGAGCCAGTTGTATGTCGGCGTGCATGCGGACCGGGACATGTTGCTGCAAGCTGCGATCAATCTGCTGTCGAACGCGATCAAGTACACCAACCAGGGTGGCAAAGTCACGTTGCGCAGCCGCGTCGATGACTCAGAAGTCTATTTCGAAGTCGAGGACAAGGGCGTCGGGCTGAGCGAGGACGATTGCGAGAAGGTCTTTGAGAAGTTCTACCGTGTAAAAAAAGACAAGAACATGGCCCAAGGAACCGGACTGGGATTGCCGCTCGCCAAGCACATCGTCGAGGACGTCCACGGCGGGCGACTGACCTTGCGCAGCGAACTGGGCAAAGGGAGTATCTTCCGTGTCTCGCTGCCGAATGCCGGACGGGGAACCAGCGAGTTTCGCGAAGCCCAGGCACAAGTTGTTTGTGAGGCAGGTGAACGGTGAAGGATCTGATCGTATGTGACGATGAACCGCATATCCTGCGAGCCGCGGAGCTCAAGTTCCAACGCGCGGGTTTCACTGTCCGCTGTGCCCAGGATGGGCAGGAGGCCTGGGAGCTGATCCAGACGAGTCATCCCGATCTGGTGATTACCGACTGCCAGATGCCTCTCATGACGGGGATCCAGCTCGCCCAGCGGATCCACGAGACGCCGGAAACCTCGCGGATCCCGGTGATCATGCTGACGGGCAAATGGTTCGAGTTGCCCCACGAGGAACTGCGGCAGCGCTTCAACATTCTGGCGGTGCTCAACAAACCGTTCAGCCCGCGAGACCTGCTGCGCAGGGTGGAATTGTTACTAGGAAATGAATCCGTGTCGGCGGATAGCACCGCCGGTATCCGCACAACCTGAACCGAGCCAGGGCTCAACCATGAAACTACCCACGGAGATTTTCGGCGAAGTCGTCGTAGTACATACTCCGGAGGAATTGACCGACGACAACGCGACGCAATTCGAGCAGTTCGTTACATCCCAGGATTGCTGCAAGGTGATCGTGGAACTGGACTCGACCGAATCGATCGACAGTTCGGGACTCACCGCGCTCGTCTCCGCTCAGGAGGCGCTGCGGGAGCTGCATGGAGACTTGAAGATCTCCACAACCAACAAGACCAACCGCAAGATTCTGGAACTTACGCGCATCGATCAACAACTGGAGGTATTTGAAAGCGTCATCGACGCGGTCAAGAGCTTTGTCTGAACCGTCGTTGGACGCCCCTCGTTGACTTCCCCTTCCCCGCCTTGGCTCGCCTCGTCGGATGTTCACGATCGGACGAGCGAGCATCTCCATCCCCACCACGTCGCCTATGATCGCCACGCAAAAGTCCAGCAAACGGCTCGGCAACCTGCTCGTGGAACGCGGCCATCTTTCGCTGGAGCAGCTGCAGTCCGCGCTCGAATTCCAGCGGGAACGCGGACGCGGCAAGCTGTTAGGCGAGATTCTCGTCGACCTGGAGTTTTGCTCGGAAGACCAAGTGATCGAAGCGCTGGCCGAAGAGTACCACGTGCCCTACGCCAAGCTCGAAGCACGGCTGCAGGACACCAAGGTCCTGGAGGCGATACCACGCGACTATATCGAACGTAACCTGGTGCTGCCGCTGTTCTGTGTCCGCGACACGCTGACCGTGGCGGTGACGGAACCGGCCAACCTGTTTCTGATCGAGGAGCTGAAATGCCTGACCGGCAAACAGGTTCAGATCGTGGCGACCTCGCCGAAGGATATCCGGCGGATGTTCACGACCCTGCCGGACTCCAAGGTGTTTGTCATCGACGACATCATCGACGATTCGCAGCAGGCTGACGTCACGCTGATCGAAACGGAAATCGAGGATATCGGCGACATCGAGGAAGTGGCGGGACAGTCGCCGGTGATCCGGCTTGTGAATTACGTAATCTATCAGGCGGTCAAGGAAGGCGCGAGCGATATTCATGTGGAGCCGGCCGATCGCTGCCTGAGAATCCGCTTTCGGATTGACGGCCGGTTGTACAAGGCGTTGGAGATTCCTAGCCGCCTCCTGGGAGCGATGACCAGCCGCATCAAGATCATGGCCGGCATGGACATCAGCGAGCGACGTCTGCCGCAGGACGGGCGCGTGCACGTGATGCTGGACGGCCGCAAAGTCGACCTGCGCGTCAGCACGTTTCCCGGCAGTCGCGGCGAGAAAACCGTGATCCGCGTGCTGGACACCCGCAACGTCTCCCTCAATCTGCGCGACCTGGGATTCAGCGAGGATGTTCTCAATCTGTTCCAGCAGTCGATTACCGCCCCCAATGGGATCGTGCTGGTTACTGGTCCGACCGGCAGCGGCAAATCGACGACGCTGTACGCCGCGATCAATGAGATCGTCTCGATGGAAAACAACGTTTGCACCGTCGAGGATCCGATTGAATATCATCTGCCGATGATCAACCAGTTCCAGGTTCAGGAAAAGGTGGGGCTGACATTCTCCAAGGCGTTGCGGACGCTGTTGCGACAGGATCCCGACGTGATCATGGTCGGCGAGGTGCGCGACGAAGAGACCGCTCGCACCGCGATTCAAGCGGCATTGACCGGCCATCTGGTCTTCAGCACTCTGCATACCAACGACGCGCCATCGGCCATCACCCGGCTGATCAATATGGGAGTCGAACCGTATCTGATCGGCGCGGCGATGAACATGATTCTGGCGCAACGGCTGATCCGCCGCGTCTGCCCGAAATGCAAACAGGAGTACCAGCCCCCGCGACCGCTCCGCAAGGCGATCGAAAACATGGGATTCGAAATGGATGGCTTTTATAAGGGTGCCGGCTGTCGCCGTTGCCGAAACACCGGCTACTCCGGGCGACTTGGCGTCCACGAAATCGTGGTGGTCACCGATGAGTTGCGCGACGCCATTGTGGCCGGCAAGTCGGTGGTCGAGTTGCGCTGCATCGGGCTGAGCCAGGGCATGATCACCCTGCGCCAGGATGGATTCCGTAAAGTGCGCGAGGGACTGACAACTATCGAGGAGGTCGTGCAGATCGCCGGCGAAATGGTTGGGTATGGGGGAGAAAAACGCGAATGAGTTTCGATTATCGCGCCCGGGACAACATGGGTAAGAACCACCACGGTACCATCGCCGCGGAGGACCGCGAACAAGCAACCGCGATGCTCGCTCGAGACGAACGGCATGTCGTCGAGCTGTGCGAGTCGGACAACGACTCGGCCTTGTCGCTGTTTTCGCGCCGCGTCAAAAAGTCGGATATCGTCTACGTGGCCAACCAGTTGGCCGTGATGGTCGACACGGGGATCTCCCTGTCCGGAGCACTCCAGGGCATTTATGAGCAGACCGATAACCCTCGATTGCGGTCGATGCTGATCGACTTGCGCAATCGCGTGGAGGGTGGAGAAGATCTCTCGGTCGCGCTGGGTCGTTACCCGGCCTGCTTTGACCGAACGTTTGTCTCGCTGATCAAGGCCAGTGAACGGACCGGTACTCTGGGCGCGATGCTCGAACGGGTTGCGAATCACCTGCGCGGACAACTCGATACGCAGAGCCGGGTGCGCGCCGCGATGGCCTATCCCCTGATCATGGTCGTGCTGGCCGTTGGAACCACGGTGTTCTTGTTGGCCTATATCCTGCCGAAGTTCCTGCCGTTGTTCAAAACGAAGGGGTTGCGTCTTCCCCGACCCACCATGATCATGATGGCACTTTCCGATGCGCTGACCAGCTACTGGCCAGCCTGGCTGGCGGCGCTGATGATGCTCGTCGCGACCTGCTACTTCGGCCGCCGTACGCTGACGGGTCGCAAATTTTTAGACGGACTCTGGATCCACTTGCCGATACTCGGACCCGCCTACCGCAAGGTCGTGATCAGCCGCTGCATCAGCACCCTGGGTGCCATGCTGCATGCGGGCGTCTCCCTGCTCGAGAGCATCGAGCTGTGTGCCGAAATCGCGAACAATTACCACTTCGAACAGGCCTGGCTCCAGGTCCGGGATCAGGTGATCCAGGGAAATCGCGTCGCGGAATCGCTTCGTGCATCGAAGCTGTTTCCCCGCACCCTGGTGCAGATGATCAACGCCGGCGAGGAGACCGCCAAGTTGGATCTCGTTCTGAACAAAGTCGCCCAGTACTACGACCGGGAGGTCGAAACGTCGTTGAAGGCCGCCACCAGCGTGATCGAGCCGATCATGATTTCCGTCATGGGATTGATCGTCGGTGCCATCGGATTGGGGATCATGCTGCCGATTTTCTCGCTCAGTCGCGCCGCCGGACACTGACAGTCGATCGCTGCGACGGCCCGATGGGGCCCGAGGGTACGATTCGATCGCCACGATTGCTCACCGTTTCGGTTTCGGTCGGGTGGCTCGACGGACTGGACCCTGGGCAGGTTTGTCGTGCCCCTTCGGGGCAGACACTTCAGCGCATGCCGATCGCGTAGAGTCGCTGAAACGTACGCAGATAGATGCGGCCGTTGGAGATCGCCGGCGACGCCGAAATCTCCTCCTGCATCTCGTTCTGTGCCAGCTGCTCGTATTCCTTGCCGGCCCTGATCACTGTGACGACGCCTTTGCGGCCCATGACATAAATCTTGCCGTCGGCAAATACCGGGGATGCGCGATAACGGTCGGGAAACGTCCGTTTCTCATAGTATTCCTTGCCGCTTTCCGCGTCGATACAAACCAGGTTGCCGTTTTCGCGGCATAGATACACCAGTCCGTCGTGAATCAGCGGCGACGGCACGTCCGGAGTCCCCGCAGAGCGCTTCCAGAGGTAGGCCGATTCCTGGTCGGTAACGTCCCCAGCCAGTTGCGGCTTCAGGCAGAATACAGGTCCATTCTTGGCCGAAGGCACAACGATTTTTCCCTCCCCGACTACCGGCGAAGCGACAAACCTCAGCGTGGGATTGTACGATCCCGCCGGATTCAGATTGCCACAGCGCCAGATTTCCTTCCCGTCCCGCAGACCGTAGGCGACAAGATAGTCGGCGCCATGGGTGAGCAACGCGGAGAACGTGCCGTCGCGATAGATCGTCGGCGAAGCATACGAATGTTCGCACTCCGAATGCGCGGGACTCGGCCGCTCCGACTGCCAGAGTTCCTTTCCGGTCGCCTTATCCAGCGCGACAATGCGTGCTTCGCGCGTCGACGGATTGCCATCGCCATGGATCAATTGCAGGTACAGGGTATCGCCGTCGAGCACCGGCGTGGAGGTCATGCCGAATTGAATTTGCAGCGGACCATACCGGTCCTGGACGTCGAGTTTCCAGACTTCCCGACCATCCTGAGCCGCGTAGCAACCCAGAACTCCGTTCGCGAAAAATGCCCAGACATATTTTCCGTCCGTGCAGGGAGAAGCGGACGCCGAATTTCCTTCGTCGCTGCGCACGTCCTTGTTGCCCTTGGACACCACTTGCTTCCAGAGTCGTTTTGCTGCCGTCGACACGGCCATCAGCAACAGATCGTCGCCCTCGATCGAAGTCAGAAAAATGCGGTCGTCCCAGATTACCGGTGTCGATCCGGCCGGCCCTGGCAGGTCCAGCTTCCAGACCACGTTCTTTGCGTTGGCCCATTCCGCCGGCAATCCCGTTTCCTGACTGATGCCGTTGCCGCCAAGTCCCCGCCATTGCGGCCAGTTCTCCGCCCATGCCAGCTCGCAAGTCAAGCCAATCACCATCCAGCTTGAAAACCAGAGGAATCGATTCATGAGTGCACCTTTTGCCTTCTTCCTTTTTCCTTCGATCGTGTTCGCGCGAAGGCTAATCTGGTCGATTTGGAGGCCTCGGTCAAGCCACGGGGGCGCCGACAGCCGCTTCGTTTGAATAGCCAAGCCGATTCCGGGCGACTAGAATCGAAAATGCGATGAAAATCTCCTCCATCCCGCATATTTTTCGCAACGTCAAACGCGGCACCGAAATTGTCGCGGTGCTGAGCCGCTACGGACTGGCGGACTGGCTGAGCCACACCAACATCGATTTCGCCAAAGATCAATTGAAGAATCGGGACGGCGAAATCCTTGCTCGCCACACCCGCGAGGCACGCATTCGGTTGGCGCTGACCGACTTGGGACCGACGTTTATCAAATTGGGGCAACTTCTTTCGACGCGCCCCGACTTGATCGGCAAAGAACTCGCGGCGGAGTTGCAGCAATTGCAATCGAACGTACCCGCCGACCCAGCGGATGTGGTCGTTCGCATGGTGGAGGAGGAGTTAGGCCAGCCGATCGAGGAACTCTTCCAGGAATTCGATCCGGTGCCTCTGGCCTCGGCGTCCGTTGGCCAAGTGCACCGCGCCCGACTTCGATCCCGCGAGGAAGTGGTCGTCAAGGTGCAGCACCATGGCATCGAACGCATCGTGCAGGAGGACCTGGATGTTATTTCGACTTTGGCCCAATTGGCGGAACGGATCCCGGAGCTTGCCCGCTACCGGCCGGTACAGACCGCCGCGGAAATGGCGCGAACCTTGCGTCGCGAACTGGATTTTGGCCGCGAAGAACGCAGTCTGCAGCAATTCAATGCCAGTTTCGCGGACAATCCGTCCGTGCGGGTTCCGAAGCCGCATACCGATTTCTGTACGGCGCGGATCCTGACGATGGAGCGGCTCTCGGGCATCTCGCTGAGGGACAACACCGCGCTGCTTGAACAAGGCTACGATCCGGCGCAAATCGCTCGACTTGGCGCCGAATTGTACCTTCAGATGATCTTCACGCAGGGCTTTTACCACGCGGATCCCCACCCCGGCAACATCCTGGTGCTGCCGGGCAACGTGATCGGGCTACTGGACTTCGGCATGGTCGGCCGGATCGAAGAACGGTTGCGCGAGGATATCGAGGAGATGCTGCTGGCAATCGTGCAACGTGACGTGGTCATGCTGACCACCTTGATCAAGCGGGTTGGCACCGTGCCACCGGATCTCGACGAAGCCGCGATGCGCGTCGATGTGGCCGACTTCGTTGAACAATACGCCACGCTGTCCCTGCGGCAGTTCGATGTCGCCGGCGCGCTGAACGACATGGTGGAGATCATCCGCAAATACCATATCACACTGCCTTCGCAGGTCAGCCTGTTGATCAAGACGCTGGTGACCTTGGAAGGCACGACCAAGGCGCTGCATCCCGATTTCAGCCTGCTGGAGGTAATGGAACCGTTCCATCGCAAGCTGATGCTGCGGCGCCTGTCCCCCGCGCGGCAGTGGCGCAAGCTGCGCCGCATCTACATGGAGGTGGAACATCTGGCCGAAATCCTGCCCGGCCGGATGCTGGAAATCCTCGACCAGGTGCAAACCGGCAAGTTTGACGTACATCTCGACCACCGTGGGCTGGGCCCCTCCGTGAATCGACTGGTCCTGGGGATGCTCGCCAGCGCGCTCTTCCTTGGTTCCTCGTTGCTGCTCAGTCAGAAAGTACCACCCCTGCTCTTTCCCGACAGTGAGAACCCCTTTGGCTTGCGCGATCTTTCGTTCCTGGGACTGATGGGCTGCACCGTGGCAATCCTCGTGGGACTGCGGCTGTTGCGGGCAATTGGCAAGTCCGGGCACCTCGATCGCAAGGACTGAACCGCGAAGCCAATGGCGCTTCGATCCGAAGCCACTGCCGCGGCACAGCAGCAGCAGGAAGCCACTGTCACGGCGGCAGCGTTCAGTTCATCGGCCTTGCGGACCGCCTAATTGGTGATCATGAAGGAGCCGTTATTGGCGACCGGCAGCAGCGGGGAGTCCGCATTGCCGGAAACATTCGAACTCCAGGCTTTGCCGCCGAACGAGTAACTCAGGCCCAGGCTGAAATTCCATTGCAGCTCGTTGGCACCCAGCACGCCCGGCCCTGACCCGGGTAAGGCAAAAGTCACGTTGCTGTAGAGCGCCACGCGGTCGCTCAGCGGCGCCTGCCCCAGAACGCCCACGATCCAATCTTGAACATCCGCACTGTCGGCGAGCCCGACATAGGCCATCGTCGAACCGCCAAATTCCCAGTTATGGCGCCAATAGGTATTGAACTGGTTGGCCGCACGAACAGTCGTCGTCTGCAACAGCAACGGCACCACGCCGGCGAGCGCTGAAGATTGAATCGAATCCCGGCCGGCGCTCGCAGTACCCCAGAACCCGATTTCATTACACTCGTTCACGGCATAGCCGACGATTCCGCGGACCTGGCCAAGATAGACTTGATCGGCGGCCATTCCGTACTGATGCCCCCAGAAATGATCGTAAACCAAGCCCCACGATAGGTGCTCATGGCACTCGACGTCGCCCCGCCGATAAATGCCCAGCGTGGCGTAAACCTGCTGTTCGGATGACGATCGACTGACGGTGTCTCTGCCGGCCACGTCGTACACGCCGTAGCTTGCGCCAAATTGACCGCGCACCGGCCGTTCGCCCAGCCCGAAGCTGGTATTTCCGCCGCTGACAATTCCCGCGTTGTTAGTGTATCCCGCGACCAGAGCTGGAGGCTGCTTCGTGTCTCCCAGCCCCTTGTACGCTTCCCCACCCAGCCAGACCTGGAGATTGTCGCGCCAGCAATCCGAGACCGAATCGGCGCAGCAGTCGCTGTCACATCGATCAACGACGACCAGTTCGCTGCGTGGCAGGTCCGACGGGGAACGGGCCTCCGGTTGCCAGAAATCAACGGCTCCGATCGCCGGCGCGTACCATCCAAGAATGCCCGCCGCCAGACTCCGTTGCGCCCATCGCTTCCATCGAGATTGCATCGTCGGCCCACTCCATTGGGTTTTGTCGGGATGGATCCGCCGCCCTGGGATAATACGTTCGATCGGCACGAACCGAACGGAATGTTCATGCGTCCTCGATTCCGTGATACGACCGTCAGGACCGGGATTTCTGGTAACTTCCGAATGGCTGGTACAGCCAAAATAATCGTCACAGGCGGGTTCGTAGCTCGAAACACGTTTCGAGCTACTACCTCAACGAATACGAAACGACGCCCGAAGACGGGTCGTAGCCATACTTGAAGAATTCCGGCTCCGCCGGTACGGTCGGCAAATAGCCATCGGCCACCAACTGGTCGATCGCCGCCGGAAAGACATTCTTTTCGTAGCGGTAGCGCTCCACGGCGCTCTGCAACAGATTTACATTCTGCTTGATCACCGTTTCACAGGCGGCTTTACGGTCAATCGCATTCAGCCGGAACATCGTCACCGCGGCGACCACGCCAATCATCGTAATCACGGCCATCAATTCCAACAGGGAGAATGCACAGCGTCGCGAACGAACTTTCATGATCAATCTCGGAATTCTACAAGGATTCGGCCCGCCAAGACCCGCGTCGATCATGGGTCCGGCAACTCCCAAATCTAGGTTACCGGTATCGGCAGGCAAACATTTCCAGCTGCCACCGCGGCAGATGCCGTAAGGTCGACGTAACCGTCAAACTTGACGCGCCGGGACATGCCAACGGCTCGCGCATCGATCGGACATCGTCCAACCCCGGGTAGAATCGCAGGGATCAACGGCTGGAGCTGGCGATCAGTTCGTAGATCCAGAGCGCGGATTGAGCGAGGAGGATCGCTATGATGCCCCATTCCAGGAGGTGGCCGCGACGCGTCAGCACGTACTCGTTCACGCGGTGGCTGCACATCTCGTAGACCTGTTCCTGGGCCACCAGTTTGTTGCTGGCCAGTTCCAGGCGATCGACCATCCGGGTTCGTTCGCGCAGCCGCTCGGCGATCTGGCTGGCCAGCGTTGGCGGAAACACGTGCGGCACATGCACGTGGGGTGCCAGCCGCGCGAGTCGCATCCGCAGCATGAACACGGACTGAAATCGCTCCGCAAGTTCCCCGCGGCGGGATAATTGCCGTCGACCGAATTCAAATGCCGCGGCGGCGTCCGCCTGAACATTGTTCCACAAGCCGTCGATGGATGACTCGATGCAACATAACTCGGATTCGAAGTACGCCGCTTCGAGAATCGCGCGCGTCACCGTCGGCAACCGATCGGCGTCCGCGACGACGGCAATCCAGCCCGGGCGGTAGAGAATGCTGGCGCCCTGCATGGTCAGGAGGATACTCCGCACCGGCCCTCCGGGTTCATGGCAGACGAACGTGTCGGACCAGGCCTGCAATTGCAGAATCAGATCCTGATTGTCGTGGGACTCGTGAGGAACCTTAATCACCGCCCAATTTCTGTCATCCATGACCGGCGCGGGCAGCGGCACGTTTTCCGCCAGCGCGCAATCGCGAAATTGTTCCATGACGACCGCTTTTCGACCGGCGACTTCGAATCGGTCAAGGCAGTCGGCGGAAGCCGGCGGGTCGGTGACCAGAGCGATGCGGAGGAATTCGGTGCCTTGGGGCCAGACGCCAGGAGCTGGCGCCTCGTCAAGCCGATCGGACGAAACACGCGCGACGACTTCGAGATCGGAAGTTACTTGTGGGGCCGAGGTAGGGTCCGGTCTTTGGTTTGAGTAAATCCGCATGCTGAACCGATTAATGCACTTTCGATTAATGAAGTTCCGCAACCACCCAGTCGCTGACGTAGTCCGCCGAATCGAGCACGCCGTTCAGCGTTGCGTCGAACAGGTAATCCCCGACGACAAACAATCGTGAATGGACCTCCGGATCGACCTGGTGGCGCCGATCCAAGCTCCGTGGCGCGACCCCGCCGGGAATCGCATTGACCGCCCCGATCCAACGGTGAACGCGCCCCTCCAGAAACCACTTCCTCGCATTGCCCAGTCGTCGAGGCAAACTGTCGAGCGCCTGGCCGATCAATACGTCGTCAGGCACCACCGCACTTTGACGAGCCTGTTCCCCGGCCAAGAGCCATCCGAGCACACCCCAGCCGGGTTCAATCGACCGGGACGACTCGTCGTAAAGACAACAGCCGCCGAACCGATCAAGCATGCAATACGAATCGACCATTATGCCACGCCAGAACGGTCGTCGGAAGAGGATAGTAATGCGCAAATAGTGAGCCGGGTGGTCATACCGGTCGCGATGGGCGGCCATGGCCACGGACAAACGTGCTCCGCCGAACCTAATTCCGCCAAGGGCGTCATGCGGAACGGCGACAATCACAAAATCGTACTCGCTTTCCCGCGGTTCTCCATCGGGCCTAGAGCGGACTCGAAATCGACCGTGGGCGCCGGGCAGAATTTCCTGCACCGGTTCGTTAAGCCGAAACGTAGCCGCCACGCGGTCCCGCAGGCGGTCAATAAGTTGCTCGTTGCCGCCGTCGATGGCATACAGGCGCATGTAGGCTGGATCGTTCATCAAATAGTTCTGCAGCCCGTATTCGACACTGGTCGCCGAGGGCTCGGTCGCCAGGTCGCTGTGGATCAAATTCTCGACGATCTTCCTCTGCGGGCCGTGGATCGACTGCCGCAGGTAAGACTCGAAGCTCCGGCCCGGCCGGTCAACGGGGGTTGCCTCCATTCCGCCCGAACAATAGAACTCCCAGGGCGATAAGCGGTCGCGTGCCTGGCCATGAAACGTTTCCAGCGACTGCCGAACTCGCAACCCGAAATGGGACTCGATATCGTCCAGGTTCGCCAGCCAACGCTCGCCCATAACGACCGACTGACCACCCATGGGCGAAACCGAGAGCCCCAATTCGGCGATCAATTCCTTGAGCGCATCGTCAGCGCATCCCGCGCCGGAACCCGCGCCGCAGTTCGAGTAGTCATAGAATTCGGCCGCTCCCGCCTCGTATCGCACCGGCGCGGAGTCAAACTGGGGAGTCATGACTTTGCCTCCGCAACGGCCGCTCGATTCGTATAGCGCTATGCGCAACGGTACGGCCGACTTCTTCTGAAGAAGATAGGCGGTCATCAGCCCACCCGGCCCCCCCCCGACGATCGCGACCGACGCGGGACGATCTGGTCGAACAATCATGGGCGATCCGTTTCAAGGCTCAGGCGATAAGCGAATGTCATGGCTCAATCAGTTCACCTCGGAAGGCGGTCGTCCCGTGTCCAGGGCACGGGCCTGCATTTCCAACGTATTAGAATAATCTCGAACGCGGATGCGTGGAACCCGCTGCCACGACGCGATTGACGGGAAACCGTTGTTCGCACGGCGCATCGCCACGCCCAAGACTTGGAAAACCGGCCCTCAATGCTCGCGATGATCCGGCCGGTACTTGACGTGAACCTCGACTTTTTCGAGCGAGACGGCCGGCGCGCGCATTGCCGCCGCGGCGCCATCCACGGTAAGCAAATTGCGCCCCACGGCGGTCTGTTGCGGAGCGAGCTTCGCGAGCCAGACGTTGCCCTCCTGCTTTTGAGGCTGTAACGGGATTCCGTTGAACTTGACCGCAATTCCTTCGGGTCGGGCATTCGCGGAGAATTCCAGGCGAAGTTCGAGCCGTTCGACCCGCTGCGCCTGGGCTGCAATGTCGTCGGCCAGCGATACCTCGACCCAGGTCGGATCGGCGCCGAGCTCCAAAGGCAGTGGCGCCTGATGGTTCAGATTGGTGTAGTCGTTCCAGCGGTTCCCCAGCCGATCATAGAATCCGCCTCCATAGCGGCGAGAAACGACGAACCACTTATCAAGCGGCGATAGTTGTTTCGGGTCGCCGATCTCCTTGTAGACGAGCGCATGCACGGACTGGCCGTCGAATATCGGTCCGGACGAACCGATCCGCTTTCCCGCTTCGGGCAGCTCATTCCAGAAGTTGAACGTGGCGATTCCATCCGCGCCTTGCTGCCACCAGTTGGCGGCCACACCGCGCAGAAACTCCGGGTTTGCGACAGCATGATAACCGTCCGGTGAATGATGCTGATCGATGCAGGGATACAACTTGACATGACTACCCGCGGCAACACGCCGGAAACCGGCGAGATCGACCTGAATCGATCGCGTGCCGAGAATGACGATGTCGACAAGGTTCTGGCGTACCCACGATTCGATGTCCATCCCGTCGAAATGACAGCCGGGAACCGTATCGGCGACGCGCACGGAGAGCAGGAACGGCCGCCCCCTCCGCTCAGCCACACCTTGCAACATCCGCCGCACCTGCCGTACGAAGTCGGTGAGTGCCTCGCGATGTTCCCATTGCTGCCCGATCGGCAGCACCGGCGGATGGCGACCAAAGTCCAGGTTGATCCCATCCAGGTCATACCGTTCGGCGACTTCCCGCAAAACGGCGACCTTATGCTGTCGCACTTCTGGAATCGCGAAATTCCACAAGCCCGGCTTCCACCAACCACCCGCAATCAGCCACTCGGGATGCTCATCCTTCAGCGCAATGCGGGCGGGAGTCATCACATCCACTTCGCGGTCGGCGCCATTAATCCGATGCTCCCAGAACAGTTCCAGTTTGCGGCGATGGCCCTCCTCGACGATTCGTTGTGCAATGTCGACTCCGTCGCCGCGCCAGCGAAGCAGTGTCGGGTACTGCAGTTCCGGAATGATCTTGCTGGGATAGGCCGCGATGTTGCCTTCATCCAGGCAAAAACCCACGCAGTCGACCTGGCTGCCCGGCTGGTCGAAGACACTGAATCGCGCGGCGATCCACTCCTCAGGCGTGATTGCCGTCAACTTCGGCCCCATCGCCACCGCATCGTAGCCGACATCATCGTTGACGTAGATGCGCCGCCGCCGGTTTACCGCGGCCAAATGGGAGCTCGATAACTCGATGATTTCGGCCTTCCTGGCGATGGCGGCGAACAAGGTATCGGCGATCAGTTTCATGCCCGTGTCGCTGGGATGTCCCACGGGACCATTCGTGGCAATATCCGCCTGGTAGGCGCTGATGTCGACGAAAGTCCGATGCGTTGGGTCTTCGGCGCAGACCCTCCGTTTGATCTCATCCATCCCTGGGTTTGCCCATAATATGTGGCTGGTCACGAAGATCTGCGGATTACCCGATGCTTTCAGGTCGTTCAGCAGGGCGCGCAGGCCGTTGTAGAATGCCTCCGCATCGAAGCCCTGCGACAGTACGTTTTCACCGCACTGCAGAACGACGATATCCGCCTTCGATTCGAGCTGTTTACGGATTCTGGCGGTCTCGTAGGTCGCGTACCCGCGTTCCAGAATATCCGCGATGTTGAGCACATTTGCGGCAGACTCGATGTTCTCGTGGCTTGCCGGTTCGAGAACCAGTCGGCCGCCAGACCGGCTCGCGATCGCTGCGGTGAGCCGGTGAACGAAATCTCGATCCTCCGATGTCGCCGCCATGCCCCAATTCCCCGTCCAGCCGATCTCCGCCTTCGGGCCGTGCAAGGTGAGACTGTTCCCCAGAAACAAAATGCGGTCCGCCCGAAGCGAACCGAACTTCTGCTGGCCGGACACTTTGGCCGGACCCTGGAGAATCAGCAGCGCAATGCCCAGACAAAGGTATGCCGTTCGACAACTCATCGGTAATCAACTCACGCGAATGGGACCTGGAGACCCGACATCAACTTCCGCCGATGACGACCGAATTGCTCCGCGGTTGATTGTAGCCCGGCGACGGTTAGACTCAAGGGACCTCGACCCGCGAAGACTCGGGAAAATGCTTCCCAGCGCCGGGCACGCAGCCGCGTCCCACCAGCAACCTCCTCGAGATACCATCCGATGAAATCGAATCGCCGTCAGTTCCTTCAGGCAGCTGGAATCGCGAGTGCGGCCCTGGGAAATTTTCGAGCGGCTTCCGCGGATGACCCCGCCGCGCCGGGGAACGACCACAGCCAATCGGCCGACCGGCCGACGTTCATGACGGAGTTGTTTCTCGATAACCAGCTGCTGGAGGCGACGCCGGGTGTGTCGAGGAAATTGCACCCGGCCAGGAAACATCTGTTGAATCCCGTGATCCGACCGGAGCGATGGTGCGAGGGAACATATATCGAGCCGTACACAACGATGTACGATTCCGAGGCGAAGCTGTTCAAGATGTGGGCTCGCGCTGGCAGCGATGCGAAGGCCGGTTTCGTGGGTGGGAACGCCGGCTGGATGCTCTATTACAGTTCCCGAGACGGCATCGCATGGGAACGGCCCGACTTGGGCGCGTGCGAAGTGGCGGGGAGACGCGACCATAACGTCGTCTTCGCCAGCGACATGATCCCCCAATCCACGACGCGTTTTTCGTACGGGCCTGAAAAGTACGTTGTCCCGACCACGGCAATCGCACCCCAGGGAAAGAAAGCATTTTTCTGGGGCGTCAACAAACACCCAGATCCGCGCGACAAGTCGGAAACTTACGTCGCGCTGGCGATCGTTCAGGATCACCGACGCGGGGCACATATTGCGACGTCACCCGATGGCGTGCACTGGTCCTGTGCGGCATCGCCGTTCTGGCAGACGCCGCACGATGTCGCCGGCAATGGAGACGACTGCCTGATGCACCTGATGTTCGACGCGTCGAAACACAAATGGGTCATTTACCGGCGGATCATTCCCGAGTTCAGCGAGCGGATGATCGCCAATGAAAGCGATCGCAACCGATCGCCCATTGACCGTTACAACCGCGCCTACGCCTATGCGGAAAGCGACGATTTACAAGCATGGCGTAACCATCGTTTCATCCTTGCCATGAACGCAGATGATCCGGCCGACACGGAACTCTACCAGTTTGGCTGCCACAAGTTCGGCGCGACCTACGTCGGTTACGCAAGCATTTTTCACCTGCGGCGGCCCCAGCCAATCGACATTCATCTGACGACGAGCCGCGATGGCGTCCATTTCACGCGCGTTTGCCGCGGCACGCCGTTCATCGCCTCGGGGCCGTTGGGTTATTACGACTTCATGGCGATGGCCTGCTCGCAGCCGCAGCCGATCGTCGTCGACAACACGATCTATGTCTATTACGCGGCTCTGAACTTTCCCCACGACGCCGACGAATCGGCGTCGCCTCATTACAGCGGCGGAGTGGCGCTGGCGACGCTCAAGCGCGACCGGTTCGCTTCGCTGGAAACCGGAATCCCCGATGCCGAGCCCTGCCGCGTGCTCACCCGACCGTTCGTCGTCGCCCATCCGCATCTGTTCCTGAATGCGGCCACCTGGAATCAAGGTTCGATCCGAGTCGAAGCGCTGACACGCGAATGGGGACCGATCCCCGGCTTCACGCTCGCCGAGTCGCGGGAAATCCAAGGGGACGCTCTCGACCATCCTGTGCGCTGGTCGAATCACGCCGACCTTGGCCAATTGCTCGGCCGGGAGATTCGGCTTAAGTTTCACATGAACCGCGCCCGCTTACATGCGATGACGATGAGTGATCAAGTGCGGCCCCTGTCTCCTGTCGAGGTCGCTTATCGCTCCGATCCGTCAAACGATTCCTCACCCCAACAGAACTGATATGAAACCAACAGTCGCTTCGAACCCGCGGAAATATTTCGCGAGAGGATTTGTTTCTCTCGGGGCAGTTGCCCTGATGATGCTGGCACCGCAGTTGGCAGCAGTTGCTCAACACCGCCAGGCGCCGCCTGGCATGTTTAAGGATCTGGATGACGAGATCGTCGGCAAGGCGATCGTGCTGCAAGGCAAGCAGCTGTTCATCGATAACTATGTGATCGAATCGCTGCTCAACACGAGAAAAGTTCTTAACCAGCCCGTCAAGCATCCGCAGAATCCGCTCGTCCGCCGCGACAAGCCCTGGGAGGAAAAACTCTCTTCACCGTTTGGTTACGGAGCGGTGGTCCGCGACGAGCGGGACGGACTTTACAAGATCTGGTACCAGATCTGGCTTGACGACAAAGATGCTGCCGGATCGTTGGGCTATGTCACTTCGCCGGATGGAATCCGCTGGGAGAAGCCAATCACCGATCCGCGGGCCGGCAATAACTGGGCGATCTTTGATCCCAGGGAGCCATGGGTGGGCGGGGCTGGCGTGATGATCGACTCGGCGGAAAAAAACCCCGATCGCCGATTTAAGATGATGTATCTCGGCAAACCGACGGGCCAGTCGAGTTCACTGCAAAGTTGCGTCGCCTCTTCGGCCGATGGGATTCAATGGCGTCCGGAACCAAAGAACCCGTTGATCCCGTACAGCGACACTCAGATCGCACCCTATTGGGACGGGCGGCTGAATCGTTTCGTCGCCTACCTCCGTTTCGGCCCGCCGAACGTCAGGATCATCAGTCGCATCGAAAGCGAGGACTTCCTCCACTGGTCGCCCAAGGTCACGGTACTTAGAAAGAGCAAATTGGACGCGCCTTTCGCCACGGAACTCTACACAATGGGCGCGATGCCGTATCACGGCGTCTACATCGGCGTGCTCAACACCTATCACGGCGAAACGATCAAGCCGATTCCCGAGGACCAGCCCTGGATGGATCGCGTCAATAATCAACTGACCTTCAGCCGGGATGGAGTCACGTGGCAGCGGGTGCTTCACGATGGAGCGATCTCCGCGGCCGAGCTGCGGGGCGAGCGCGATTGGAAGCAGAGCGCCACGCAGGCCACTTTTCTCCCCTACGGTGAATTTCGCAAAGACTGGGATTGGGGCCAGATCTACCCGCATCACCCGCCGTTGATTGTCGGCGACGAAATCCGTTTCTATTACACTGGCATTACGGGACGCCATTGGCACACTTACCACAAGGACGCGCGCGACAGCGGTATCGGGCTGGCGACCTTACGGCTCGACGGCTTTATTTCGGTCAACGCCGGCGAAGAACCAGGCACGCTGACCACAAAGCCACTGGTATTCCTCGGTGACACGCTGGTGGTGAACGCGGACGCGTCGGGCGGCTCGCTCACCGTCGAAGCGATCGACGCCGAGGGAAATGCCATCGACGGATTTGGCGTTGCCGACTGCACGCCGATCACCACCGACAGCGTTCGGCACGTATTAAAATGGAACGACAACCCGGATTGTCAGCTGCTACAGGCGCGGCCGATCCGATTGCGTTTTCACTTGAGAAACGCGAAGCTGTACGCGTTCGAGCCCCAGATTCGCCACAACCATTATCTGCAGTCTTACGATTAGTACTTAACCATCTCCTTGCTTGAGATAATCATGTTGACCATGCTTGGCAGCCGGCGACGGTTTTGTGACGGCATTTCCCGCCGGGAAACGCTCCGGGTGGGCACCCTTTCGGTACTGGGCGGGTTCGGCTTGCCCCAATTACTGCAGGCCGAACAGCAACGAGTACATCCTTGGAATGGTAAGGCCAAGAGTGTCATCTGCCTGTACTTGCTCGGCGGCGCTCCTTGGCAGGATATGTATGACCTGAAACCGAATGCGCCGTCCGAAGTCCGAGGCGAATTCAATCCGATCGCCACAAATGCCCCGGGAATCGAGATCAGCGAACACCTCCCGTTGCACGCCAAATGGATGAACCGTTCGGCCATTGTCCGCTCGATCAATCACCGGGCTGGCTGCCACAACTGCATCCCGAGCTATACCGGTTGGGAGGTTCCGGAAACCGATCTCGGCAATCTCAAACGAACCCATCCCCCGAGCATGGGTTCTGTCTGCGAGTACCTCAACGGCGCGAGAGCCGATTCACCGGCCTACGTCTACATGCCTTGTTATCTGGGATGGGGGCAGTCGATCCGTCGCCCCGGCCCCACGGCTGGATTTCTTGGTTCGCAATATGATCCGCTCTACACGGCGTGTGCCCCGTACGTCGACAAGCCGCCGGAACAGGAATACAGCCCGCAACCGCTGCGTGGCATACCGCAAATCCCGCACACGCACCTCGATCAGGAGATGACGCTCGACCGGTTGAACGGCCGTCAGAGTCTGTTGCAGCAATTGGACGCCGAGCGAAAACGTGTGGACCGGTCGGCCCATGAGGGATCGTGGACGCGGCAACGAGAACGGGCCTGGAACCTGATCTCATCGTCGAAAGTCCGTGACGCGTTCGATCTGGACCGAGTCGATCCGCAGATTCGCGAGCGTTACACGCCCACGCTCTTTGGCCAAAGCGCGCTGATTGCACGCAGGCTTGTCGAAGCGGGCGTACGTTTCATCAATGTCACCTGGGATTGTTACTGGGAGCGTTTGAAGCTGCAGCTTCACTGCTGGGACACACACTCGCAGAACTTCAAGCTGCTGAAGGACTATAACCTCCCCTACCTGGATGCCGTCTACAACGCGCTCATGCAGGACCTGTCGGACAGCGGATTACTCGATGAAACCCTGGTGGTCGTCATGAGCGACTTTGGGCGAACGCCGAAAATCAACAAGAATGCCGGGAGGGATCATTGGACTTTTTGTTATTCGATGCTGTTCTCCGGCGCGGGAATCCAGGGAGGAGCGGTTCACGGCGCCAGCGACGCGCAGGCCGCTTACCCGGCTTCCAATCCGGTCAGTACCTCGGACATCTGTTGCACGATCTACAAGCTGCTGGGGATCGACCATGAGACCCCGGTTTATGACGCGGTCGGCCGCCCGATGTCGATCAGTCATGGCGGCGCCCCGATTCGGGAAATCCTGTCGTAGTGCCCGTTGGCTGATTCTCAAACCTTCAGAAGTTTTCTGGCTTCCTCGTAACCGGCCGAACGGTGTCCGTATTCGCTGGCGGACACCCGTGCCAATGCGACGAGTTGTCCCCAGCGTATCGACGACCGCATGGAATCAAATTCGGAACGAACCGTCAGATAATATTTCTCGGCGTGTAACGCTCCATCTTCGCTGGTCGCAAATTTCAGCAGCAGGTCGCATACGGGCCGAGCCGGAAGTCCGAGAGCGCCGTAGCGGGCGATCAAGGCCGCGGCCCGGAACTGCTCCTTCGCGCGGATCGCCGTCTCGGTTTCCGCCAGTAAAGTCCGGGTATCTTCCGATTTGACCTCGGCCAGGTGCTCCGTGAACGGGTACGGCTGCGGATTGGAACGACCGCTTTGACCGCCCGTATGGTACGCGCCGACAATCAGGCTGGCGATGACATTGCGCGGCGTACTTACCCGGATGATATTTCGCCAGGCATTCGCGGCGTCCGATGCGTGCACGCCGACCGAATCGCCGTGGCAGCTCCCGACTGGCTTGTCCGCGTTTGCCCCTTGTTCCGGTCGGCCAGGATCATGGAGCACAAGCAGGTTGGCCGCCAGCGAGATCGCTTCACCGATTTCCTCCTGGTTGTACCCCTCCGCGATCGCCTGCGCCACGGCATCGGCGGCCTGTTCGCGCGTGCCGCGGAAGATGGTTTGCGCCAGTTGCCGCAGCCAGGCGTCGTCGCCCACTTTGGTTCCCATCTCCCGGCCCAGCAATTTGTATTGGTCGAGCAACATGGGGAGCACGGTTCGCACCGGCGAGCGAGCGTGACCTCGTTCGATCATCGATTTTTCCGTATTGGCACAATAACGGATTGACTGCCGCAGCAGGCAATGGGCCCACTCGCGCCCCGCCAGGTCCAGCGTATCCCAGGCGCGCCATGCCAGCACCACGCGATGCACGTCGATTTCATCCTGAACTTCGAATTGCAGGTGATTGAATGCCTCGCCAATCGGCGCTTTCATCGCCGCGGCGAATGTGCGGTCCGCTTTTTCGACATCACCAGTGCGTGCCACCTCCCGCAAATGAACACCGACTTCCTTGTCGGCCGGCGGGGCTTCCTCGGCCACCTCGTGCAGAATCTCGTTCTTGCGACCCCCGAATTCCTGGATCCGATTCGCATTGCGATACAAGACCTTCAGGACCGGAAGCGGCTGCTGCGCGGCAGGCAATTCCTGCGCCATGCGGTAGGCCGGCGCCAGCGCCATGAACGTGTGAAAGCCGACATAATCCTGACCGCCAAACGTGCGCGCATTCGCAAGCGCGCCTGCCGCGACCAGCGTCCGCAGGTTCGTGCCGTTGTTCAAGTGACTTACCAGTTCGGCCGTCAACTTCGCCGGCTCGGTCTCCTGTATCATCGCCACCAGCGGCTCGAGTTTGCCGAAACTCAGCGCGCGATCCTCGCCTGCCGCCGCAACGTTCGCCAGGCCAAGCTCCGATGCCAAAGAGGTTCCCAGTCCCGCCAGCAACATTCCACGCCCGATTTCACCCAAAAATTCACGACGAGAATTCTGATTCATGGAACTACCCTCCCCTTTGAAGGTCTCAATAATCCGTCTGGAAACTCGATAGGTAAACTGGTTCGCACAACCGCTAGATGAACTGTTATCGGTTCCAATGTCTATCAAAGTTCTGTTCGAGCCGGCCGGCTCGGTCCAATTCCATTTTCCAGCGCGGGCGTAACCTGGATTGTCGGGGGCAAAGTCTTGGCGTAGTCCCGCCGCATTCTGGACGATTGACGGATCGCCGCGCCGCACCATCCCTATGGAAGACGCTATCCTCCCGGTTTCAAGTGCCGTTCGAAAAACTCATGCATCCGTCGGACGCCATAGGCACCGCCCATGCCGTGCCCCGCATTGGGGACGACGAGCATTTCGAAATCCTTGTTGTGTCGAATCAAGGCGTCGGCGAACCGTAACGTCGATTCCGGCGGAACGTTGGTATCTAGTTCTCCGACAATCAACAGCAGTTTGCCGTCGAGTCGATGCGCATTGTCGATATTCGAGTTCAGCGCGTATTCGGGTCCCACCGGATACCCCATCCATTGTTCGTTCCAGGATGCTTTATCGAGCCGATTGTCGTGGCAGCCGCATCCCGCGACAGCCACTCGATAGAAGTCGGGGTGAAACAGTACGGCTGCCGCGGCGTTTTGCCCGCCTGCCGACCCGCCGTAGATCCCCACGCGTTCCAGGTCAAAATAGGCATAGGCCTCCGCCGCAGCACGAATCCAGCAGATCCGATCCTCGAAGCCGGCATCCTTGAGATTCTTCCAGCAGCGGTCATGAAACGCTTTGGAACGATTGGCGGTCCCCATGCCATCGATCTTCACCACGATGAAGCCTCGCTCGATCAATGACTCGTAGCGGGTCTGCGGCGAAAATGCCTTGGGTACGTGGGAATCGTGAGGCCCCGCATAAATCTCTTCAATCACTGGGTATTTGCGATTGGGGTCGAGGTTACGTGGCCGGCAGATGATTCCCCAGATATCGGTAACGCCATCGCGACCTTTTGCCCGAAAGACCTCCGGAGGTTCCCAGCCAATGGCCTTTAACGGCCGCAGATCGGCGGTCTCCAGCGGCACAAGCAGCCTGCCGTCCTCGATCCGCCGAAGTTCCGTCGTCGGGCCAGCGTCGACGCGCGAATAGGTATCGATCAGGAAGCGGCCGTCCGGGGAATACTGCACGGTGTGCGTTCCATCCCCGGCAGTCAGCCAGACCAGACCGGTGCCGTCCAATCCGACTCGACCGTAGTGGATCAGGTATGGGTCCTGGCCCGGAACACAGCCGCTGGCCCGAAACCAGACCTGTCCGGTCTCCTCGTCGACACGGTCCAAGCCACGTACAACCCACTCGCCGCTCGTGATCGGATTTTTGACCTCGCCGGTTGCCGCGTTGATCAAGTAGAGATGGCGCCATCCACTGCGTTCTGAGACGTGAATCAAACCGTCGGATTTCTGCAACCACTGGACAATCGGGAGGTTGTTGCCCTCGGTGTGTGCCGTCCATAGGAAGGTCTCGGTACGCTCGTCCACCAGCGCACGAACGCTACCGGTCGCCGCCTCCAGATCGAGAACGCGAAAACGCTGATGGCCGCGATCGACTTGCGAGTACCGCAACCGGCTGGAGTCCGGGCTCCAGCGAGGCTGTGGCTTCTGCCACTCGTGCTCGAAACGGTCGACGGCCGGTTTGTATTGCCGGCAGCTTTCCACGTCGAAGATGTTGAGCTCATACGTTGGAAACCGGTCGCCGGGCTGGGCGTAAGGGCGGGATTGCAGGCGAGCGCGTCCACCTCCGTCCGGCGATGATTGAACGAGATACACTTCCTTGCGCTCGCCCGGCTCGCGTCGGAAGCTCGCCAGCGTGCGAGAATCGGGCGACCAACTCCACTCGTCGTACGGGTTGTCGACGGAGCCGTCCCGACTGAGCACGCGCTCTTCCCCGTTCGAACTTGCCACCAGCACCAGGTTATGATCGCGCAACAGTACGGACCACTTACCGTCGGGGGACTGCCGGCCGCGATCGGTGCCTTCCTGCCCATTGCCAGTGCGGGAGTCTCCATTACGCCGACCCGAGCGGCGTGGAGGCGTGCCGTCGAGGATCGCCGTGCCACCGAACTCGATCGCTTCGAAGACTCCTTGAGATTCACCGTCTTCTTTGAGCACCAGCCATCGGTGCCCCGTAAAGGTATGCTGCTGACGTCGCGCACCTGGCGGGAGCTTGCCATAAGAAGTGCGGGCGCCGCCCGGCTCCAGCCAGAAGATCTCCACGGCTGCTTCCAGCCGATTGTCAAAGGTGATCGCCGTCTCCTCGCCCGTTCGCGACGAGGGCCGCATATTCAGCTCGGCGACCAGCCGTTCCTCATCGATCGCGGGGTCTGCATTTTCGTCCATCTTGCTCAACCGCTTTTCGACCGGATCCCATTCCCAGCTCGCTCCACGACCGATCAGGCGCACACTCTGACCATTGGCGGAGTAGCGAAGGTGGAAGACCGGCAGTTGGTCGGGGCGAGTCTCTCCGCCAATCTGACGGGCCACCTCCGCATGATCAAAAGCGGGCTCGCGCGTCCCGAGCAGGCAGTCCACGACGACAAATTCACGTCGTTCTTCCGGCAGCTGATTGCGGTACCAGAACCGGTTGTTGTCCGCGAACCAATGCGGGTCAACGCGGTGCCGAAAAACGCGCGCGTCGCGCGCGCGGCGGTCGGCAGTGGCGATCTGCGGGTTCGCGCCGTCGGGCTCGGGTGAGACGTTGCCAGCGGGGGTCTCGGACAGTTGTTCGCCATCGATGGGCGCTGTCTCTGTGGCTTCCAGCCTTGCGGCACCGATGGCAAGCACTGCAACAAGCACTACAACAGGCGCGGCAAAAACAACGAGCAACCGCCCTGCGACCACCAGTACCATCTCTGCTCGGAAGGTCGTCGGAGTTTCAGGCTGGCAGCGACAATCACCGAATTTTCTGAAACGACTTCTTCGCACCGAATCACCCTCGCAGGAAATAGTAGGTTGCCAAAGAAAATCCGATCCCGACGACGATTCCACGTACCAACGACCGCGGGAGCTGGCGAGCCATTCTTGCTCCACAATATCCGCCAACGCAGCCGGCAGCCGCCATCGCCGCGGCAAAACGCCACTCCACTTGGCCCGTCGCCACGAAGATCAGAACTGCGGAACCATTGATGCACGATCCCAGCAGGCTTTTCAGTCCATTCATGGCGTGAATGTCCGATAAGCCGATCATGGCGAGCGACGCCAGCATCAGGATGCCGATGCCGGCTCCGAAGTAGCCGCCATACACACCGACCAGAAACTGAAAGCACGCGACTCCGAAGACCATCGCTCCCTGCGGAGTCTGTTGCGTCGTCCCGATTCCGAACCGCCGCGCAATGACTGGCTGCAGCGAAAACAGCGTTGCCGCGAGCAAGATCAACCACGGCACCAATCGTGCAAAGGTCTGGGCAGGTAACAACGTGACCAGCGACGCGCCGAGCGTGCCGCCGATCAGACTGGGGGGAACCAGTCGAACTGCCCAGCGGCTGACGGTCGAATATTCCCGTCGATAGCCCCAGAGCGCCGCTATCGACGCCGGAAAGAGCCCGACCGTACTGGTCCCGTTCGCCAGTACTTTTGCCGCGTCCGCCGGCAATCCTCGATGGACCAGCACCGCGACCAGTGCTGGAAAAGTAAGCAACGTGCCGCCACCCGCCACGGCGTTGATTCCACCCGCCAGTGCCGCCACCAGAATCAAGATCACCATCTCAGTTCCCATGGATCGCCAACCTCTTGGCATCCCAATGCCAGATGAACGCGAAGCCGGCCAACAGTATCAGGCTGGCCCATTGAAACGCGGTGAGACCACTCCAGAATTCGGGCTCCGGCCGGAGAAACTCGGAGAGGAAACGATATCCGGAATAGAGCATGATGTAGAGCTTGATCCGTTGACCAGGGAACCAGCCGCGCTGCTGCGCGTGCCAGAGAAATCCCGCGCACGACGCGTGGAAAATTGCCTCGTAGAGTTGCGTCGGGTGGCGAGGAATATCGTCGACGGTCGGGAAAACAACGCCCCATGGAAGGCTCGTCGGCACTCCATAACAGCAGCCACCGACAAAGCACCCCAGCCTTCCCACAGCGATGCCGACCGCGACGGGACACGCGAAGCTGTCGCCGGTACGCGTACGAATCTCGAGAATCCATTTGGCGATTTCCACACCCGCGTAGCCGCCGGCCAGCCCCAGCAGGATTGTCTTTCCGTTGCTGAACCAGGCCCATCCGCTGAGAAACTCCGACCAATCCGCAAAGACATACGGCAGACGCGCGCCGATCATCGCGCCGCACAGCGCTCCGATGCCGATGCCGAATCGCTCGAGTTGCGACAGCGGCAAGTCGCGCTGGGTCCGGCGGGCGATCCACGCGGCGCTCAGTACCGCCGATCCCATAATCACCGTATACCCGATGCTGATCACAACGATCCCTCGACGGTCAGCGTCGCGAGGCTGTCCGCGGATGCAGCCAGCGAAGGCAACGGCAGATGTCCGTCGCGATAGAGCACGTTATAGGCGCAAAACGGAATCAGATGGCCGCTGGACAGGATGTGGTGCACGCACGATTTCATCAACTGGCGAATGTCAAAATTGTAGGCATCCATGAAACTGGTTGTCGTGATCCGGAAGACATCGGCCGGCGACAACTCCTGGGCAAGTGCCCGCTGGAAAAAACTCGATGCCACCTCGGTCAGATCGTTCGGTACGCCGATACGATCCTGCGCCCCCATCGAATTCTCCAGGCTTGTGAGACCGACGGTGCCGCAATCGCCCGAGCAACCGCAGGGGGTACGGGCCAGGAGCTGTCGGATCAACCGTTCGGCACTGGCCCGGTTGAAACTGATGCCATTCGCCAGCAGGTCGAGATGTTGCGCTATGTCGATGAAACGCGTCAAAGGCACAACGCGACCGTTCAGGCGATAACCATAGGCCAGCGAATGCGCATTGGGGTGAGCGCAAGGCAGCGGCAGGAAATCGCTGTCCTGCCACACTCCCTGGGACTGGTCGGCAACCGCGCGAATCACATCGGGAAAGGTGACGCGGTTGTCCAGTGATTCAGGCTCCACCGCCCGCCCCACGTAAGTTGCAGGCTGAAAACTGACGCCCGTCACCCAGGGCCGCTCGGAAGCAAACCGCACGATCTGACCCAGCTGCCGCAAATTCAACTGCTGTTCGACGGTACAGACGAGTGTCGTACGAATCCCGGCTTCCCCCAGCAAATCCACTGCGCGCAGCTTGGTCTCCGTCAGCGATTCGCCTCGCAACTGGAGTTGCGTTGCCTCGTCGAATCCGTCGAACTGCAGGTAGACTTCCAGGCGATGCCGTCGCGCTGCCAGTTCGTCGCGCAGGCGAGCATCGTTCGCCAGTCGGATGCCATTGCTGTTGATCATGACGATGTCGATCGGTTGCCGGCAAGCGTCGTCGAGAATGGCAACGAATTCCGGGTGCATCGTCGGTTCGCCGCCAGAGAGCTGCAAGATTTCCGGCCGGCCCTCGTAGCGAACCAGGTGCGAGATCGCCAGCCTGCATTGCTCGCGACTTCGATGCCGACCGCCCGGCCCGCTGGAAGCATAGCACATCGGGCAGCGGAGATTGCAGTTGTCGGTGATCTCGAGGACCGCGACACAAGTGTGCTGCTCATGTTCCGTGCAGAGTCCGCAATCGTACGGGCAGCCGCGCCTCGGCTCAATCGCGAATCGCGCCGGGACTCGACCGGGCAGACTATACTCCATGCGGTCGAACCATCGCTCGTCACTGCAGACAAAATCGATCCGCTCGCCGTGCGAAGGACAGAACTTGCGGAAGTAAACACGCCCCTCGCGCGCCACGATTTTCGCCGGCACCACCGCCAGGCAATCCGGGCAGAGACTTTGGGTCACCCCCAGAAATCGAAACTCCCTCAATGCCAGATCCGCCATCGTTTCTTATCCTCGCTTGATGTCGCGGCGCCAGCGGTACACGATCCACTTGCTCAGCACGAAGCCGACGAGTAAGGTCGCAATCGTTGCGCAGAGCAGGGCAATAGGAATGTACGAGTCCTTGCCACCCGACAAGCAGACCGCGCAGAATGTTCCGACCGCCGTGACCATGACAACGATCAGGACCACCACGGAAACTCCCAGCGAGCAGCAGAAAAGCGCGATCTTGCTCTGGGGAGACACGCGGATGCCCGACTTGGCTCGTCGCTGCACCAGAAAGACCGTCCGCATCAGCGCCGGAAATGCCGCGATCGCCAGTGCGATCGCCAGCCCTGGTACTGCCACAAACAGGCCAAGCCCGACCGCCGACAGACTGATCAGAAGAAACGCCGTCGCCAGTGAGAATTGTCCGGCGGCGATCGCCGCCGCGCGATCCGGCGGCTCACGCGGGCTCATGGTGCTCACCGGCGCGACCACCTGTGCTGTCGAAAAAGGACTTTCACCATCCGCGGTTCCCCGGGGCCGGATCGAGTCGTCCAGAACCACGGCAGGCGGGTTCGCCGGCTCAAGCCGTTGAAAGCAGAGCCAGCAATGCGTATCCCCCAGAAAATTCTGAGCACCGCAGGCACAGCGTCGTCCCGAGTCGGCGGCCGGACCGTGCATCAGATGGCCTCCCCCGCCGACGGATCGCAAAGATCGTCCACGACCTTTCGAACGTGCCGGACCCACTGTCCCACAACGATCCCGGTCAATGCGATTCCAGCAACGACCATCAACTGCTGGTAACGGGGCACCGACGGCAGGTTAAGCTCCTTGAGCAGTCCCATCGGCCAGCGCGTGCATCCCAGCACCATCAGGTAACCACCGATCGCGATGCCAGTTGCCATCCGCACGAGGAGCAGATTCATGCGCAGACCGGTCATCGCCAGGATCAAGAAATAGCCGAGGACCAGCGGGCTGCGTGCGCCGTTGGCAAGCACCAACGTCGCCGTCAGGAATACGACGTCAAGCGACATGCTGACCAGGGGCATCCAGCGTGGAAAGACCTGGTCGCGCAGCAGCGCATGCACCAGCCAGGCCATCGCCAGCCAGCCCGCGGCGATCGCGGTGACCGCGAGATGCAGCGGCGCCGCGAGTGCGGGCCCTTCGTCCAATTGCAGAAAGCGCAGCCAATCAAACCGGCCGTCGCTTGCGGCGCGGTGCAGGAGATGGATGCCGTAAAAGGCACCGACCGCGCAGATCCGCAGCAGATTCACACGGAGTTCGGCCTCGTACTGCCGCCATCTGCTTGCGGTTTCCCAACGCTGTTGCAGTGGATCGGGACGGATCATTGTCGTTCGCCGCTCCATTGGTCGTACTGATTATCGCTTTGCCACAGGCAGTTGATAGCCTTTGCGATTCAAGCGTATCCGATACAAGCTCTGGCCCGCAGTAATGTACAAGAGATTTGCGTCACTCCCTCGGCCGAAACCAACGTTGGTCGGTACTTCTGTGGCGATATATGCTAGTTCCTTTCCGTCCGGCGAGTAAACCACGATTCCCGGTCGACTCTCGGCACGTACGGCGACATAGAGGTTTCCCTCTTCATCGCAAATCAGACCGTCCGGACCATCCTGGGGCGCATAATTGACCAGTTCCTTTCGAAACGTCGCGGATCCGTCAGCATGCAGGTCGTAGGCCATCAGCGTCATGGCTCCCTTGCGCAGCGGAGCGGCGACCTTGTCGGCCTGCCGGGGATCGCCGCCGAGTCGCTCAAAGCCGGTCGCACCGTTGTCATTGCTGACGACGTATAGCGATTTTTGATCGGGAGATACGCAAACGCCGTTCGGCTTGCCGGCATCGCTGATAATGCGGTGGATGGAGCCATCCGTGTCGATCCGATAAACACCCATCACCGGCTGATCGATCGTTTCCCAACCAAGATAGCGCGGATCGCTGAAGTACATCCGCCCCTTTTCGTCGATCGTCACGTCATTGGGAGAATTGAACGGCCGCCCTTCGTACATCGCGGCCACAATGAAGCTCTTCCCGGATTTCATCTCGGTACGCGTAACGCGCCGTCCGCCATAGTCAGCTCCTTCGCAGACGATCATGTCGCCGCCCGCGTCGAACTTGATGCCGTTGGACATGCCGCTCGGCGAGCGGTAAATGGCCGTCTGGCCCGTTCGCGGATCGAACCTCCAGATATGCCCGGCATGGATTTCCCCGCGTTCGTTGCGGGCTCGGTGGGAGAAAGTGATGTCACTGAAATAGACCTGGCCGTCCGGCGCAACCGCAACGCCTTCCGTCAGCGTGATGCCCTCGAACAGTTTTTCCGGCTTTGAGCCCGGCGGTACGATCGGATCGGCCGCGACCGCCAAGGCCGCAAACAATGCCACGTAGGACGCCGTTCCCGTCAGACGACCGATTGTCGAAATGCCGATTGCCTTGCCAATCATATTGAACCTGCTTTCTTGGATAGAACAAAACTGTCTGAAGCACTGCACTTTAGGGGCAGACTGT
>Ga0194131_10000201_pt1 | contig 96376 bp, 91 predicted proteins | sample TA2KigO120mmetaG_FD_148631 | JGI IMG/M metagenome (GOLD analysis project Ga0194131, IMG submission 148631) | Freshwater microbial communities from Lake Tanganyika, Tanzania - TA2015053 Kigoma Offshore 120m | ecosystem: Environmental > Aquatic > Freshwater > Lake | place: Tanzania: Lake... | reverse complement strand
CTTCCTTGGTGGGCTGCAGTCTGTTCGCGGCCAGACGGCGCTCGCGGCACGCGGCAACGCGTTCTGGCTCGCACGCGGCGAGATCGGGACGAGGAACACCGACGCCCGATACACCGTTTTCGGCGACATTGGCTGGGCGGGGAGCCGCGCCAAGATCGGATCGCCCGGCCGACCGCTGTCGGGTATTGGGCTCGGCACGTCGTACCTCGATGGCCTGGTCCGGTTCGACCTCGCGCGCGGTCTGTGGCCGTCGAAGCAGTGGCGTTTCGACCTTCAGTTCGACGCAAAGTTCTAGTCGGACGATCGGCGAAGCGGGAGTTGTGACGCGCTGTGAGCAACGTCACACCGCAAAACTGTCGTTTCTCTGGTCAGTGCATAGCCCACTTGCGTCTTGGCGGACGCGCGCGACGTTTCAGCGGTTGCGATTTCTTCCGCTCCCCACCGCGTGACTGAATCCTCCATCCTCGCCGCCGAACTGTCCGTCGGAGAGATCCTGCGCTGGCAAGGCAAGTTCCGTCGAGCCTTTGCCGGCGCGGTGGGGTTCATTGCGCTGAGCCTCAAGTGGACGGGGCTGATTGCGTCGGACTCCGTGCTCGCGGGCCGGATCGGTACGCAACGCGCGCTCTTGGTCGCTGCCGCTGCGGTCGCCGCCTACCTGCTGTTCAATGAATGGGTGTTGAAGCGGGTGCGTTCCCGCGGTGGCGCATCGCACGGGTTGTTGCGAGCCGTGCTGATTGCCGACTACGCGCTGATCTTCACGGTGCTGTTCGCGGCTACCCCACCGGTTGAGTACGCGCGCGGCTTGATCCTGACGATCTTCGTCGTGCAGTTCACGCGACTGTACTTCGGCCTGCGCGCGACCGTGCTGAGCCTGGCCGCGGCCGCGATCGGCTACACGAGCCTGATCGTCCTTGCTACCAGCGAAGGCGGCCTCGATAACCCGGCGGAACAGTTCTGGAACCTCGTGATCTTCCTCCTTGGTGCGCTGATGCTCGGCGGCCTGCACGGCCAGGTGTCGGGCCGGCTGAATCGCGTGCTCCAGCTGTTCGATCGCGCGCAGGAGGGCGACTTCACGGGCACGTACGACGAGTCGCTGGACAAGATGCCGGACCCGATCACGATGATTGGGCGTTCGTACAACCGGATGCGGCTGCGCCTGCAGGCAATCGTGCTGACGGATCCGCTTTCGGGCTGCTACAACCGACGCGGGTTCGACCAGCTGACCGTGCGCGAAGTGTCGCGGGCGGTGCGTGGTCGCCATCCCATGTCCGTGCTGGCGATCGATGTGGACCACTTCAAGCGGGTCAACGACGAGTTCGGCCACCTCACCGGGGATGAAGTGCTGCGGGAGATGGGCGAACGGCTGCGGGAAACCGCGCGGGCGGGCGACGTCGTGGCGCGCATGGGCGGTGAGGAATTCGAGATCCTTGCACCGGACACCAACGCGGCGGGAGCACAGATCCTCGCGGACCGCGTGCAGGCGGCCTTCCGGGGCAAGCCGTTCGCGAGCCTGGGGGGTACGCGGCAAATCTCGATCAGCATCGGGATCGCGTCCGCAGATGCGCAGAACGACCAGGTGGCCTCAGCGCTGATCGCGCGCGCGGACGAGGCGCTCTATGTGGCGAAGCGCAACGGCCGCGACCGGACGCAGCTGTGGGAGCCCGGGTTGCGTGCATTTGACGGCGCAGTGCCGGGCCGCCGTTCGATTGACATGCGCGCGCTCACCGACGAGGCGAACTAGCTCGAACCGCCCGGCGGGCGACCCGGCAGGCTACCCCAGCCGGATCGTTCCTTCCATCACGAATACGGCACACCCGCCGACGCGAATCGCGGTGATTGCCCCGTCGGTCTTGTCGGCCTCGATCTCGATCCGGCTCGGCCGACCCATCTCCACTCCCTGGCTGACGACCCACCGCAGGGTGCCGTTCTTTTCCGCGGCGCGGGCGGCGAGAAATCCGGCGAAACAGGCGTTGGCCGAGCCCGTGGCGGGATCCTCGGGAACCGAAAACCCGGGGACAAAGCAGCGCGCGCGATAGTGCCGTTCCCCCGATTCGGGATCCGCCGCGAACACGAACAGGTCGCGCGCCCACGCGTTCTGCATGGTCGCTTCCCATCGGTCGAGATTCACGCGCGCCCGGCCGAGTGCCTTGAGGGTCTTCACCCCGACAATGAGGAACGGCAGGCCGCAGGAAATCGCCTGCGGTGCGCTCGTGCCGCCCACGATGTCATCGGCGGACAGCGAGAGCATATCGGCGAGCGTGGCGCGCGTGGGAACCGGCGGACCGATCTCGGGGAGCTTTGCCACGCTGAACTGCGCGAACGGCGTGCCGTTCTGCGTGCGCACCGTGACGGGCACGGGTCCGACGCCCTCCTCGAGGATCAGCGTCGAATCGAATGAGCCCTGCGCGCGTTTCGCGTGGAGCGCGATCGCGGTGCCGACCGTCGGGTGGCCGGCGAACGGCACTTCCGCACCCGGCGTGAAGATCCGCACGCGGGCTTCGTGCTTCGGGTCCGCCGGCGGATAGCAGAACGTCGTTTCGGAGTAGTTGAACTCGCGCGTGATGGGCAGCAACGCGGATTCGGGGATCCCGCTGGCGTCGAGGAAGACCGCCAACTGGTTCCCGCCGAACTGCTTGTCCGTGAAGACGTCGAGCGTGACGTAGCGGAACTCAGCCATGGCGTCCGATCACGGCGCTTCCATGAACGGATAGCGGTAATCGGTCGGCGGCACGTAGGTCTCCTTGACGGTTCGGGCGCTCGCCCAGCGCAGCAGGTTGAGCTTCGAGCCGGCCTTGTCGTTCGTCCCGGACGCGCGCGCGCCGCCGAACGGCTGCTGCCCGACCACCGCGCCTGTGGGCTTGTCGTTCACGTAGAAGTTGCCCGCCGCATTCCGGAGCACGGCGTGCGCCTGGGCGATCGCGTCGCGATCGCGCGCAAAGACCGCACCGGTCAGCGCGTAGGGCGACGTGGCGTCCACTGTCTTCAGGATCTGTGACCACTTGGCGTCATCGTACACGTGCGCCGTGACCACGGGTCCGAAGATCTCCTCGCACATCAGCCGATAGGACGGATCCTTGGTCTCCACCAGCGTCGGCTCGATGAACCAGCCCGTCTTGCCGTTCGCGCCGCCGCCGCAGAGGACCTTGGCGTTCTTCTTCGCGTCGCTGAGGTACCCGCTGATGCGATCGAACGCGCGCTGGTCAATCACGGCGCCCATGAAGTTCCGGAAGTCGGCGACATCGCCGACCCGAATCTCGGCCGCCATGGCGACCACGCGGTCGCGCACGTCCTTCCACAGCGACTTCGGGATGTACACACGGCTCGCCGCAGAGCACTTCTGGCCCTGGTACTCCCAGCCGCCGCGCACGATCGCGACCGCCAGCGCCGCCGGATCCGCCGACGGATGGGCAACGATGAAGTCCTTGCCCCCTGTCTCGCCGACGATGCGCGGGTACGACCGGTAGTTCCCGATGTTGCGGCCGACCGTGTCCCACATGCTGTTGAACACGGTGGTGCTGCCGGTGAAGTGCACGCCCGCGAGGTCACGGTGCGTGAGCACGCCGTTCGACACGGTGATCGCGTCGCCGGGCACGAAGTTGATCACGCCCGGGGGCATCCCGGCTTCCTGGAACAGCTGCATCGTGTACCACGCCGAGAGGATCGCGGCGGCCGCGGGCTTCCAGACGACCGTGCAGCCCATGAGCGCGGGCGCCGTCGGCAGGTTGCCGCCGATCGCGGTGAAGTTGAAGGGCGTCACCGCATAGACGAACCCTTCGAGCCCGCGGTAGTCTGTCGAGTTCGCCATGCCGGGCGCGTTCACCGGCTGGTCGGCCATGATCTCGCCGGCGAATTGCACGTTGAAGCGCCAGAAGTCGATCATCTCGCAGGTTGAGTCGATCTCGGCCTGGAACGCCGTCTTCGACTGACCCAGCATCGTGGCAGCGAGCATCGTGTAGCGCCACGGGCCGGCAAGGAGATCCGCCGCGCGGAGCAATACGGCGGCCCGGTCTTCCCAGCGCCAAGACGACCACTCGCGCTGCGCGTCCTTCGCCGCCTTGATCGCGGCGCTGACGTCCTTCGGGCCGGCCATGTGCCACTTCGCCGTCACATGCTTGTGCTTGTGCGGCGACACGGCGTTCATCGTGTTGCCCGTGCGGATCTCGCGGCCGCCGATCACCAGCGGGATATCGGGTCGTTCCTTCTCCATGGCGGCGAGGCGTGCCTTGAGGGCCGCGCGCTCGGGAGTTCCCGGCGCGAAGGAGCGGATGGGTTCGTTGACAGCCGGGAACCGGCGGATGGAGTTGTGAACGGACACGGGACTGGGGGCTGGGGGACCAGGAATGGCGGCAGGGTCCAGACCTGAGGGCGAACGCCACAGGTTGAGCCGTTGGCGAAATCTACGCTGCGGAAGCACTCGCTAGGTTTCGTGGCGATGCGATTCCCCGTGCCGCCGACGCCGCGCCGCGGCGCCGCTCGACTGCCTCGATGGGTTGCAGGAGCGCTGATCGCCGCCGCCGTGGCATGTGCGGATGCGTCCGTCGTGCAGTGGGAGTCGGAGCGACGGGTTGACGGCCCCATGATACCCGGTTCACGCCTCGTACTCGTGGGCGGGATGGCGCCCGCGATGGAAGCGCCCTGGGCCCCGCTCCGCCTGCCGGGCGACTCGCTGGCGTGTGCCGAGACCTATGTCTTTGCGCGTGCGCGCGCCGACACGGCCTACGGGGCCTGGTGGCAGCGCGACTCGATCGGCGTATCGGTTGCGGTCGCGCGCACGCCGGACGGCGGCATTTCCTGGGAGACGTTGGACGCGCGGGTTCGCGGGCGTACCGCCGGTGGCTGCGAACGGCCGCACCCGGCGGTCGCCGCCGACTCGGTCTCCGGACAGGCCGCGGTGGCCTGGGTCAGTGACTCGGCGCGCCGGCCGCAGCTGGTCGTGGAACGCCTGACCGGGGCAGCGCCCGTGCGCCTCGTCGCCGACTCGGCCGTTTCGCTGGGGCTGGCATCGCTGGCTGTCGCTGATTCGTCGCTGGCTGTGGCGTGGGATGCCGCAACGGCCGGGGCGGAATCCCGGGGTGTATGGCTCGCGATGTGGCGCGGCGCATCGCACATTCGGGTCATGCATTCACGCCTTTCCGCCGCCGATACCCGGGCATTCGCCCCATCCGTGGCGATCGGGGACGGTCGGATCGTGGCCGCATGGCATGTCCAGAACCCTGAGGGGCGGCGGCTGGATACCGTGATCCGCGAGGGAACGCTGATCCGATGACGGCGCGGCTCCGGATCGTCGAGCGGCGGATCGAGATCACGACCGCCCGGCGCACGGCCGAGACAGAGCTTCAGCGCTCGCGATACCTCGCGGGAATCGGTGAGACGTCGCTCGCGCTTCAGCACGAGATCAACAACCCGCTCGCCGCCATGCTCACCCATGCCTCGCTGATCGAGCAGGGCATGATCGAGGAGCATGAGAAGGCGGAGGCGCTCGCGACGATTGTGCAGCAGGCCAGGCGCATCGGCGAGGTCGTGAAGCGGCTCCGGCAGATCGATCAGCCGCGTTCCGTGGAATACCTGGGCAGCGCACGCATGATTGACATCGACCCTCGAAAGCCGCCCGCCACGTGAGCGCGCGGTTTCTGGGCGCCCACGTTCCGGACGCGGGCGGGCTCGTGATGGCGGTACGGCGGGCGGCGGCTTCGCGGATGCAGGCGATGCAGATGTTCACCGCGCCGCCGACGTACTACGGCGAGAAGGTCAGCGCCAAGGCGCCCAAGGTTGACGCGTTTCGAAAGGCGGCCGCCGAAGCCGGCATCGCGCTGCGCCATGTCATGGTGCATAGCGCGTACGTGCTCAACACGGCATCACCCGAGCCGGAGAAGGCCGCGCGCGCTCGCTCCGGGCTGGCCAAGGAGCTGGAGCGCTCCACGGCGTACGGGGTCGGTGCGTGCTGTTTTCATCCCGGCTCGGCGGGCGACTCGGACCCCGGTGAGGCGTGTGATCGGGCCGGCGACGCCATCCGGTTTGCGCTCGAGACCGTGGCGGAAACCGATTCGGGGACTCGCGTGCTGATCGAGAATACCGCGGGCGCCGGGCGTACGATGGGGCGGAGCGCGGAGGAGATCGCGCGCATGCTCGCCCGGGTTCCGCCCTCGCTGCGGCACCGCACCGGTTACGGGCTCGACACCTGCCATCTCTTCGCGAGCGGGAAGGAGATCGCCGTTTCACCCGAGGCGCAGCGCGCCGTGTTCGACGAATACGAGCGCCTGATCGGGGAGCGCCCGGCGTTCTTCCACCTCAACGACAGCCAGCATCCGTTCGGTTCCAACAAGGATCGCCACGCCTGTATCGGCGAGGGGCTGATCGGGGCGGAGCCGTTCCGTTGGCTGCTGCAGGACCCGCGTTCAGAGGGGATTCCACTCATCCTCGAGACGCCGCAGGAGCGGGACGAAATCGCCGAGGATGACGCGACGGCCGACCCGGCCGATGAGCGCGCGATGGCGCTTTTGCGGTCGTTCCTCCCGGCCTGATCGGGGCGTCCGGCGGTGCGCCGCCGGTTTTCAGAGGGAAAGTCGAAGCGCGTCAGAGGGGAACTCCCCATTGCGCTCTCTGAAAGCGCGTATAGTTTCGAGTCGTCGGACGACTGTCCGCCAGAGGGAAATCCGGGTTCCTTCCACATTTTTTCAGGAGGTTGTTCCATGGCTGCCAAGAAGAAGGCGAAGCGCAAGCCAAATGCTGCGTTTATGAAGCCGGTTCAGCCGGATGCAAAGCTCGCCGCTGTCGTCGGTGACAAGGCAATGCCGCGTACCGAGCTCACCAAGAAGCTCTGGGCCTACATCAAGAAGAACGGCCTGCAGGACAAGAAGAACAAGCGCATGATCAACGCCGACGCGAACCTGAAGGCCGTGTTGAACGGCAAGTCACAGGTGAACATGTTTGCGATGACGGCGCTCGTCAGCAAGCACGTCAAGTAAGCCAGCAGTAACCGCTCCACGTCACCTTCGGGTGACAGCCTTGCGGGGACGCGTCCACCGGGCGCGTCCCCGCGATGCATCAGTCCCTGATTCCTCCAGCTCTCGTATCGGTGGCCGCACGTAAATCCAGCGCGAAGGACAAAGACAAGGACGGCGCCGCGAAGGGCTCCGTCGCGGCCGCGAGGTCCGGCAAGGGCGGCGGCTCTTCCGTCAAGAAGTTCTGGGAAGGGTTCAAGTCCATCGCGGGCACCATCGCGATCTTCCTGATCCTGCGCACGTTCTTCGTCGAGGCGTACCGCATCCCGTCGGGGAGCATGATCCCCGCACTGCTGATCGGGGACTGGCTGTTCGTGAACAAGTTGCGATACGGCCCGCACATCCCGTTCACCAAGACCAACCTGCCGGGCTACGCCGAACCGCAGCGCGGTGAGGTGATCGTGCTCAAGTCGCCACCGCAGTTCGACCAGCCGGACGACCTGACGCCCACGATCGTGAAGCGCCTGGTCGGCATGCCGGGCGACACCATCTACATGCGCGACGGCAAGCTCTTCGTGGACGGACTCGCGCAGGATCCGGGGTACCGCTCACCGGAGCAAGTGAAGGGCGACGGGACGCACTACGATCCCCTCATGGAGTGGCAGCACAAGTACACCGTGAAGGGGACACGATTCGGCGAACCGCCCGCCCAGCCGCGGCTGGATAACTGGGGGCCGCTCGTGATTCCCGACACCATGCTCATGATGATGGGCGACAATCGTTACGACTCGAAGGACAGTCGCTACTGGGGGCTGGTGCCGCGGCGCAACGTGCGCGGACGTCCCATGTTCGTGTACTACTCCTTCGTGCCGTCGTTCCAGAGCGACCGGCCGCTCAGCTTCATCACGGATATCCGGTGGAGCCGGATCGGCCACTGGATCAAGTAACTCACCAAGACCGCGACCGCGTCGGTACGACCGCGCGGCGAAGGAGACCACGATGCGCCGATTGATCTTCTCGCTCCTGCTTGCCGCTCCTTCCATCGCCGCCGCGCAGGCGCCGGAGTTCCTGCAGCCCTACGGGCCGCCGACGCGTCCGTTCTCGCCCGCCACGCGGGTGGGCAACGTGATCTACCTCGCCGGGCAGATCGGCACGGCGGGCGCCAACGCCGCCGCAGCGGCCGTGGTCCCCGGCGGGATCGAAGCCGAGACGCGGCAGACGTTGAACAACATCAAGGAAGTGCTCGAAAAGGTCGGGTCTGACATGGACCACATCTTCAAGTGCACTGTCATGATGGCCGACATGAAGGAGTGGGACGCGATGAACGCGGTCTACCGCACCTACTTCAAGGCGGGGAGGTACCCGGCGCGTAGCGCACTCGGCGCCAACGGGCTCGCGCTGAACGCGCGCGTCGAGATCGAGTGCATGGCGACGGTGAAGTAGCGCGATGCACCCGGCCGTCGGTGCGCTGCTCGGGGCGTGCATCGCGGCGGCCGTGTCGCACGCTGGCCTGCCGCGCGCCGACGCGCAGGCACCGCGCGGTCGGTCGGCGAACGTCGGCAGCGTCCGCACCGACACCCTCTGGTCACAGGCACTTGGCGCGCGGAAGTCGCTTGTCGTGTACCTGCCTCCGTCGTACACGACGGAATCCGGTCGCCGGTACCCCGTGGCCTACTACCTCCACGGCGCCGACGGCGACGAGACCAACTGGACGGGCGTCGGGCGCATTGCCGCGGTGATGGATTCGCTGATCGCGGCGGGCGCACCGGAGATGATCCTCGCGATGCCCGACGGCGACAACAGCTGGTACACGACGTTCAATGTGCTTGTGGACGCCGCCCGGTGCCGCCAACTGCTCCCGACGGGAGCGGATGCGGAGCGCGACTGCGTGGCCTGGCCGCACTATGACGACTACGTGGCGTTCGATGTCGTGCGCTTCGTGGATGCGCGGTATCGCACCGTGGTGTCCGCTGCCGGGCGCGGGATCGCCGGCCTCTCCATGGGCGGCTATGGTGCGTTCCAGCTTGCGGCGCAGTACCCAGGCGTATTCGGCGCGGCCGCGTCGCATTCCGGCGTGCTGTGGCCGCGCGAACTGGCGCCCCCGACCGTCGGGCCGGGATTGCTTCGCCGCGCCGCCGCCGACTCCGGCGTGGCCGCGCGGTTCCGGAACCAGTGGGCCGAGCGCACGCGGCTGATCTTCGGCGCTGACAGCGCGGCGTGGCTGGCGCGCGACCCGGCGACGACACTCAAGCGGCTCAAGGCCTCTGGTGGCCGGCTCCCGGCGCTGTACGCGGACTGCGGGGCAAGCGACGTGTTCGTCGCGCAGAACCGCGCCTTTCGGGATGCGTTGCGCGTGACCGGCATCCCGCTTGAGTACCATGAATGGCCGGGCGGTCACTCGTGGCCGTACTGGCGCGCCCACGGCGGCGAAAGCCTCGCCTGGCTGGGTCGGCAACTCCGGACTCGCTGAGCCGCCGTCATGGCCGATTTCTTCCCGCCCACGAGTATCGCCAAGCGCATCGAGCGGCTGCCGCTCGCGCGGCGCTTCGCCGCGTCGCTGCCGGTCATGGCCGTGCTCACCGGCGTGCTGCTCCGCCTCTGGCGCTCGTACACGCTGACGCACGGCTCTGCCGACAGCTGGGCATGGATCGGTGGCACGTTCCTGGTGGGCGCGGGCTTCCTGTGCCTGATGTGCGCGCTGCACCTGGCGAACTTCACGCTCCGCCATTGGTTCTGGCGGGCGCCCCTGTTCGCGATCGCCGAGTCGGCAACCGAGATCGCCATGAGTCTCGCACTGACGACGGTCAACCTGGAACCGCTCGGTGCGGAGATGGCCGCGATGTCCGACTGGATCCCGACGGCCACACGCATTCTTGCGTGGCGGCTGGGCGGCCTGCTCATATTCTCGCTGGTGCTGGGCGTCGTGGTTTGGGTGGTACGCCGGCTGCTGTTGGCCAGCGAAGACCGCACGCGAACGATTTCTGCGGTGCACCGTGCGTCCGCCGGGACGCAGCGGGTCAACGACTGAACCTGAGGAGCTCGATCTCATGTCGCAGCAGAGCATGCACACGATTCCCTCCCGCTCGTTCCGCCTAGCGGTTCCCTTTTGGATTCAGCGGCTGGCGCTGATCGCAGCATTCCTCGCTCCGGTCGCGGTCGCGGCACAGGACGCACCACCCCGCCCGCGTCAGGTCGCCGCCACGCGGGCGACCGCCGATGCCCGCCGGCCGTTCGGCACCCAGCGTGAACTCGCCGCGATGCAGCAGGTCTGGCTGCAGAAGCGCCTCGACACCTTCGTCCCGGGACTCCTGCGGAAGTACGGGATCGACTTCTGGGTGATCACGATGCGCGAGTACAACGAGGATCCGGTGTTCAAGTCCATTACCGGTCCCGAGACATTCGCCGCGCGTCGCCGGACGATCTACGTGTTCTTCGACAAGTGCGCGGCGTCGGGGCAGGCGCCGGCGGCGTCGTGCGTCGAGCGAATCGCGCTGGGCGGGACATCACAGGGTGGCGTGTGGCAGGCGCGGCGCTCGACCAAGGCCGTCGCGGCTGCCGTGGGTGGCCGGCAAGCCGAGCTCTGGGGCGATGAGCAGTGGCAGGCGCTGAAGGACCTGGTCGAAGAGAAGAGCCCCCGCGTGATCGGCATCAATCGCTCAAAGGTGTTTGCCTTCAACGACGGTCTCACGAGCGGCGAACTCCAGGGGATGTCCGAGGCACTCGGCGAGAAGTGGACGTCCCGGTTCAAGGACGCGGAAGGACTGCCGCTCGACCTCATCGCGTCGCGGCTCCCGGAAGAAGAGGCATTTTTCGCGAAGATGAACGCCCAGGTGTGGGCGATGACGCAGGAGATGTTCTCAGCGCGGACGATCACGCCCGGGAAGACGCGCACGAGCGACCTGGTGTGGTGGTGGCGCCAGCGTGTTGCCGACCTCGGCCTCGAGACGTGGTTCCAGCCGAGCGTATCGGTCCAGCGGAAGGGGGTGACGTCCGAGCAGCTTGGCGCGGACCCGATCATCCTGCGCGGGGACGTGCTGCACTGCGATGTCGGCATCACTGTCGCGCGATTGAACACCGACACGCAGCACAATGCCTATGTGCTGCTCCCCGGTGAGACCGACGCGCCGGCGGGGCTCAAGAAGGCGCTCGCCAACGCGAACGCGATGCAGGACTTCGCGATGGAGGAGATCCGGCCGGGGCGCACGGGCAACGAGGCGCTCAAGTCAGTGCTCGATCGCATGCGCGCGCGGGGCATTGACGGCACCATGTACTCGCACCCGATCGGCCAGCACGGTCACGGGGCGGGCGCCCTCGTCGGCCTCTGGGACTACCAGGACGGCGTGCCGGGCCGCGGCGACGCCCCGATGATTCCGTCCATGTGGTACTCGATCGAACTCCAGGCCACCACACCGGTGAGCGAGTGGGGCGGGCAGCCGGTGCGGATGGCGCAGGAGGAAGACATGATCATTGGCGCCGACGGGAAGGCACGCTGGGCTCACGGACGGCAGGATCGGCTGTTTCTGGTGCGGTAGCTGCAACGGCGAGTGGTGGGTGGTCGGTTGTCGGTGGTCGGTGTGGGTTAACGGCGGGGGGGTGGCGATGAAGAAGGGCGAAAAAGAGCTGCTGGTCGTTGGCGACCGGGTGTTGATCCGCGTCGAGGATGGCGAGGAACGCTCGAAGGTCGGGCTCTACCTGCCCGCCACCGCGGTGGACAACCAGGCGGTGCAGGGCGGGACGATCCTGGCGACCGGTCCGGGGCAGCCGCTCCCGGCGGTTGAGGATCACCTGGACGAGCCATGGCGGATCACGGGCAGCAAGGACACCCGCTATGTTCCGATGCAGGCCCACGTCGGCGACTACGCGCTTTTCTTCCGGAAAGCCGCGGTCGAGATCACCTTCGACAACGAACGGTATCTGGTCGTCCCGCAGGCGGCGATCCTGGCCTTGGCGCGGAAGCCGGCGCCGGAAGACATGTACTGAACGAAACGCCCGAAGGAGAACGGCCTCATGATGTACGACGAACGGTTCATAACCCCGATGCGGCAGGAACTGACCCGCGTCGGGTTCGAGGAAATGAAGACGGCGGCCGACGTGGACGCCCAGCTCACCGGCATGCAGGGTACGGCGCTCGTGGTGGTCAACTCGATGTGCGGTTGCGCGGCCCGCAACGCGCGGCCGGCGCTGGCGATGGCGGTGCAGCACGGGGCTCGCCCCGACAAGCTGCTCACGGTCTTTGCCGGCCAGGACCCGGATGCGACGCGACGCGCGCGCGAGTTCATCACCGGCTATCCGCCGAGCTCGCCGTCGATCGCGCTGTTCAAGGACGGCAAGCTCGTGTCCATGATCGAGCGGTGGCAGATCGAGGGCCGATCGGCATCGGACATTGCGACCGACCTGACCCGCGCATTTGACGCGCATTGCGCGGCCGCTGCGTCCGCGTAATACTTCTCGTCCCTGAGCGCAACTCGAAGCCCCGCGTGCCGAATGAGGCGCGCGGGGCTTGTTATTGAAAAGCACTTGTAGCGACAGAGTAAACGCCGTACACTTCGCATGTGGCTCGCACTCCTTGTGGAATTTCCGTCGTCAACGCGCTTGATCGCACGATCCACGAGCCCATCCGCCTCGGCATCATCACGGCGCTGGCCACGACGGAGCGGCTGAGCTTCAACGAGCTCCGGGAGCGACTCGACACGACCGACGGCAACGTCAGCGTGCACGCGCGCAAGCTCGAGGATGCCGGGTACCTGTCCTGCCACAAGGGCTACGAAGGCCGTGTGCCGAAGACGGAGTACAAGATCACGGCCGCCGGCCGACGCGCGATGGAGCGCTACTTCGCGCAGATGCTCGCGCTCATGGAGTCACTGACGGAGAAGTGACGCCGTGCGGTAGCCGCACGGCGCGCCACGACATCGCGGGCCTACCGCTGGGTGACCGTGACTCGGCCCTTGAAGGAGCGTACGCTGACCTGGGCGAGTTCCTGACTGGCAGCCCCCTTGCCGGTCCCGCCGGAGAACGTCGCCGAGACGGGCCGCGTGGAAGCGTCCTTGCCGGCAGGAGTCGGTGGCGAGCCAGGACGGCCGAAGAACACTGCAGGGCTGGCGGCCGACACCACGGCGCTGGTCGCCCGGTCGAGGGTCACCGAGACGTCGCCACTGTGCGACTCCAGTGACACCATGCCGCTGGACTGGACGGTGCCATCGAACCCGATCGCGCCGGTCACCGTTTCGATGCGAGCGCGTCGCACAACGGCGCGGTTCACGACGATCTCGCCTCCGACCGTGCTCAGCGTTACATCGTCGCTCTGCCCGGACCATGTCAATGCGCCGGTGGCCGTGCGCGCTCGCAGGAACGACGGCGACGCGCTCACCGTAACGCTGCCATCCATCGTTTCGGCGGTCACTTCGGCCGGCGATCCGGAAATGGCGATGCGTCCACTCAAGCTGCTCGCGTCAATGGTGCCGGCGAACGCGCGAACCTCGATCACGGTCATTGCACCGCGCACCGACAGCTTGGCCTGCCGCGGCAGCCAGACCACCAGGTCCGCGGGAATCGAAGTATTTGCGTCGCCAGTCTCGAGTCCCGTTTTGATGGCGCGACGTGAACCACCGCCGAAGAGCGGAACCGAGCCGTGAATCGTCGCGGCGATGTGCACGGAGTCGCGATCCCAGCCTTCGACCGTCACGCTGCCGTTGTAGTTGTGGAGCCGGATCATGCCGTCGCGCTCCAGCGGCCACCCGCGCGCCACCGTGACCGGCTTCGCTTGCTTGGTCTGGGCGCGCACCGGAAACGCGTCGGCCAGCAGAAGCCCGAGCGCGATTGCGACCGTCAGCCGCGTTGCCTGCAGGTTCACCATTTCCTCACCCTCACATCGCCGAGCCGAGCGTGCGCACCCGGCGAATGAAATCCAGCTTTCGTTCATAGGTCGTGACCAGATACTGCTCGAGTGCCGCATTCTTCGGGTCGCCGGCGAGCGCGCGGCGCAGGTCGCCAAGGGCCACGTCAATCGCCGCCAGCGACTGCTTCACGACATCCTGCGTCGCCGGCGGGAGGGCCGAGAGCTGTCGTGCCATCTCGGCCTCGAGCTCGCGCGCGGTGGTCTCGTAGCGCGCCGAAACCAACTCGGTCTCCGGCGCAGGCGTGCGTCCGGAGGTCCGGCTGAGCAGCCAGCCCGTGGCTCCGACGATCAGCACGGCCGCCGCCGCGAGTCGCCAGCGAGCCGCGTGCACGCCGGGCGCCCGCCCGGCAATCGGCGTTGCTGAGGGCGCTTCCGTGGCGGGCGACCGCTCAACGTCCGTGATGGTCCGCACGCGCGACGCGTCAATCCGGCTGCGAATCGCGTCCCATGCCTCTCCGGCGGGCTCGATCTCGCGAGGCAGCGCCGCCGTCAGTTCGCGGAGTCGCTTCAGGCGCGGGTCCTTCTCCAGTTCGTCAGTCATTGGCTCAGGGCCTCCATCAGGAGCTTGCGGGCGCGAAAGAGCTGCGCACGCACCGTTGCGGCGGCGATCCCGGACATCGCCGCGATTTCCTCGTGTCGGTATCCCTCGATCTCGTGGAGCACGAACGCCGTGCGCGCGCCCTGCGGCAGCAGGGCGATGGCACGCTCGAGGTCTATCCGGTCGTCAGGGTCCGGCCCGACGGCGATCGCGGGGAGCGCCTCGATGTCCTCATCGGTGGTGACCCGGGCCTCGCGGCGGCGCTCACTCCGGGCGCCGTGCAGGAACACGTTGACCGTCACGCGATGCAGCCAGGTCGAAAACGCCGACTCTCCCCGAAACGAGCCCAGACTCTCCCACGCGCGAACAAACGCATCCTGCATCAGCTGGTCAGCCGCAGCCCGGTCACCGGCGAGGCGGACGCACAGCGCCATGACGCGCGGCCCGCGTGGGTCCGGTACAGGCGCTCGAATGCCGCCGTGTCGCCGGTGCGGGCGCGCGCGACGTCGTCGCCGCCGGTCATGGCGAGTTCAGCGCGCGGATTGACCAGCACGCGGGGAGCGGGGAAGCGGAGCACGGGTGGGCATGGCGGCGTGCAATCATTGGGTGCCGTCGCCCCACCGGGCGTTTAACGCAACCCGGCCGCCTGAGGGCGGCCGGGCGCAACATTCCGCGTGTGCGCATCCCGGCTCAGGCGTAGCGGATCCAGCGCATGAGCTCCTTCATGGACGGACGCTTTCCGGTCATGAGCAGGCCGACGCGGTAGATGCGTGCCGAGACCCAAACCATCGCAATGCACGCGACCACGAGTCCCAGGAGCGCCGCGCCGACTTGCCACAACGGCACCTGCGTGGCGCTCATCAGCATCGGCATGATGATGGGCGAGCTGAACGGCAGCAAGCCCATCGTCTGGGCCAGCCCGCTCGTGGGCGTGGTCAGGATGGGCTGCACCATCATGATGGTCACGATCAGCGGCATCGTAGTCGGGAACAACAGCTGCGACGTTTCCTCCTGTGTGCTGCACATGGCGCCGATCGCGGCGAACAGTGCCGCGTAGAAGGTGAATCCCAGCAGGAAGAAGAGGGCCAGTGTCACGCCTTGGAACAACGTGAACTGCGGGAGCGTGATGTTGACTCCCGAGGCCGCCGCGGCACCGAGGCCGTATGCTGAGGCGCCTCCGGCGAAGGCCATCCACACGACCTGCTGCGTCAACCCGACCGCACCGACGCCGATCACCTTGCCGGCCAGCAGCGTGTCCGGCGAAACGCTCGAGATCACCACTTCCGCGACTCGCGTCGTCTTCTCGTCCAGCACGCCGCGCATGATGTTCTGGCCGTAGAGCACGATCATCATGTAGAGCAGGAAGGCAATCGCGAACCCGACGATGAACCCCGCGATGCCGCTCCCGCCGCCGCGTCCGCGCGAGGTAATCCGCTCCGTCGCCAGGTTGGCGCGCGTGCGCGTGAGCGAATCGGCGCGTGGGCCAGTCACCCCGGCGGCCGCAAGCCGCTCCGTGAGCAGTGCGGTGCGGAGCGCCGCTTCGATCTGTTCCATCTCGGCGATCGAGCTGGCGTTCCTCCCGGCGTAGCGGGCGGCGCTCGTCCTGAGCGTCGCCGAGTCGAGCACGAGATACCCGCGGGTTTCCTCCGCCATCACGGCCTGTGTCGCGAGCGACTCGGCGGCTGCGAGTTCGGCCATCGTCGTCTTGATCACGCGCGTGGTCGCGACCGGCGGCGCGCTGTCGCCCATTGCCTTTCGGTTGGGCGCATTCTCCGCCCGTTCGCGCAGCGACGTGGCAATACGGTCGCCCAGCGCCGTGCCGGTCACGTCGAGGATGCGGAAATCGGTGGTCTGGACCGTGCGCATGTTGCGGGCGGTCATCATCGCCGGGACGACCATCATGCCGATGAACAGCAGCGGCCCGAACAGCGTGCCGATGATGAACCACTTCGAGCGTACGCGCTCGACGTATTCGCGCTTGATGACCGCGCGCAGTTTCGCGAACTCAACCATGGCCACTCATCCCCGGCTCGACATTCGTCGCGCCGACCTTTTCCAGGAATATCTGGTGCAGCGATGGCTGGACCAGCTCAAACCGTTCAACATCCACGCCCTCGGCCACCAGGGCCCGAAGCAGCGCCTGCGGATCCGCCTCGCGCGCAAGGGAGAGCTCCAGGAACCGGTTCTGGTCGTCCACGCGCTCAACAAATCCGTGTTTCGCGAGCAGTGGCGCGACGCGATCGCGGCCGCCGGCAACGCTGAGCGCCACGTTTCGTGTGCCGTGCTCGGCCTTGACCGCGGATACCGTGCCATCGAGCACCTTCTGGCCCCTGGCGATGATGCAGACCGAGTCGCACAGGCGCTCGGCGTTTTCCATCAGGTGCGTCGAGAAGATGACGGTCTTGCCGCGGGCACGGAGGTCCACGACGGTGTCCTTCAGCGCCTGCGCGTTGATCGGGTCGAGGCCGCTGAACGGTTCGTCGAGCACGACGAGATCCGGGTCGTGCAGGAGCGTGCCGATGAACTGGACCTTCTGCTGCATGCCGCGGGAGAGTTCATCCACCGCGGAGTTGCCCCAGTCCTTTGCGGCGGTCTTCAGCGTCATGCGTTCGAGCCAGTATTCCATCCGGCGGTCGGACTCCTTGGCGGTGAGTCCCTTGAGCTCGCCGAGGAACCGCAGCACGTGCCGCACCTTCATCTTCTTGTACAGGCCGCGTTCCTCGGGGAGGTACCCCACGCGGTCGGTGGCGCGCCGTTCGCTGCTGGGCAGGCCGAGTACCGTGATCGTGCCGGTATCGGGCGCGATGATATTGAGGAGCATCCGGATCGTCGTGGTCTTGCCGGCGCCGTTCGGGCCGAGGAGCCCGTACACCGTGCCGCGCGGAACCTGCAAGGACAGCGTGTCCACCGCTGTGTGTTCCGCGTATCGCTTGCTGACCGCCCGGATGTCTAGGGCGAGGTCGGTCATGAAATCCCTTGTTTGGGGGACTGCTGGCCTCGAATATACGCGGGTGAGTGAACCCGGGTTTCTGGCGGTGTGCGCGGCGGTCCTGGTCGTGGCGATCCTGTACTCGTCCGTCGGCCACGCGGGTGCATCGGGCTATATCGCGGTCATGACGCTCGCCGGATTCGCGCCAGAGGTGATTCGCCCGGCCGCTCTTGTCATGAACATCGCCGTGGCGAGTATCACCGCGACCCAGTTCGCACGCGCGCGCCATTTCTCGTGGTCGTTGCTCTGGCCGTTCGCACTGCTCGCGGTACCGCTGGCGTTCGTCGGCGGCCGGATGGCCCTGCCGACGCCGGTGTTCAAGCTCTTGGTGGGCGGAGTGCTGCTGGCGTCGGCCGCCCGCCTGCTCGCCAAGCCCGGCGCCGACGCCGAGACGCGATCACCCGCGCGCGGCGTGGCGGTTGGCGTCGGCGGCGTACTCGGGCTCCTGGCGGGGCTCACCGGAACTGGCGGCGGGATCTTCCTGACTCCCGTCCTCCTCTTCATGCGTTGGGCGCAGACGAAACAGGCCGCCGCGGTGTCGGCGGTGTTCATCCTCGTGAACTCCCTCGCGGGACTGGCGGGTTCGCTCAGTGCTGATCGGGCGATCCCCGCCGTCACATGGCCGCTGGTCGCGGCCGCGCTCGTCGGTGGAGCCGTCGGCTCGTACCTGGGAAGCCAGCGACTCGATGTGACGGTGATCAAGCGGCTCCTGGCGATCGTGTTGGTCGTGGCAGGCCTCAAGCTCGTCTTCGCGTGACCAAGCGACGAGTGGCTGTGATCGCCGGCGCCGGGCCGGCCGGGCTGACGGCGGCGTGGGAACTGCTCGCGCGCACCGACATCGTGCCGATCGTCCTGGAAGCGACGGAAGCGACGGGCGGAATCGCGCAGACCTTCGAGTACAAGGGCAACCGGATTGACATCGGGGGGCACCGGTTCTTCTCGAAGAACCAGCGTGTCATGGACTGGTGGTTCAGCATCCTGCCGAGGCAGGGGGCGCCGGCGGCCGACGATGGTGCGCGAAAGCATGAGGTGGAGTTTGCGGGCGACGTGACGGTGCGCCGCCTGACCCGCGACGCGACCGGCGCCACGCGAGTGATCGAGGAGCGGCGTGCCGCGCCGGATCCTGAACGCGAAGACGCCGTCATGTTGCAGCGGCCCCGGCTCTCGCGCATCTACTGGCGCGAGAACTTCTTCCCGTACCCGCTCGGCATCACGCTCCTGGTCGCGTGGCGGCTCGGCCTGGTGAACACGGCGCTGATCGCGCTGAGTTACCTCAAGGCGCGGCTCTTCCTGCGGCGCGACGAGACCTATCTCGATGCGTTCTTCGCGAACCGGTTCGGCGAGCGCCTGTACGAGACGTTCTTCCGCGGCTACACGGAAAAGGTGTGGGGCGTGCCGTGCTCGCAGATCCGGGCGGATTGGGGAGCGCAGCGCATCAAGGGACTCTCGCTCACGCGCGCAGTCAGCCATGCCGTGCGCGACCTCCTGTCGAGCGACTTCGAGAAGCACCAGCGCGAGCGCGAGACATCGCTCATCACGCGGTTCTTCTATCCCAAGCTCGGTCCCGGGCAGATCTGGGAGATCGTCGCCCGCCAGGTCGCGGACGCCGGCGGCACGGTGCGTCACGGCGCTGCCGTAACGGGGGTCACGCTGGATGGGGATCGCGTGTCGCGCGTCACGGTGCGCGATGCGCGCACGGGCGAGGTTGAGGAGATCGCCTGCGATTACTTCTTCTCCACCATGCCCGTGCGGGAGCTCGTGTCCATGTGCCGCCCCGCGCCGGCACCGCGTGTGCACGAGGTCGCCTCGGGCCTCCGCTACCGCGACTTCCTCACCGTCGGGCTCCTGCTCAGGCGCTTGCACGTGCGCGAGCGTGGTCGCGAGCCGCAGGCGATGGTCGGCGACAACTGGATCTACGTGCAGGACGAGTCCGTGGACGTCGGGCGCATCCAAGTCTTCAACAACTGGAGCCCGTATCTCGTGGCGGACCCGGAGAACACGGTGTGGATCGGGCTCGAGTATTTCGTGGATGAGTCGGATGCGCTCTGGCGCGCGCGCGACGCTGACTTGATCGCGCAGGCGAAGCGGGAGCTGGAGCAGATCGGCGTTGCGTTGCCGGCCGACGTGCTCGACGGCTGCGTGCTGCGCATGCCCAAGGCGTATCCGGCCTACTTCGGCACCTACGACCAGCTCGGTGTTGTTCGTGACTGGGTGCGCGGGATCCCGAACCTGTTTTGTATCGGCCGGAACGGGATGCACCGCTACAACAACCAGGATCACTCCATGCTCACGGCGATGCTCGCCGTGGACAACATCATCGCCGGGCGGAGTGACGACTCGAACCTCTGGGATGTGAACCTGGAGATGGTGTACCAGGAAGAATGAACGCGGCGAGCGCGTCACCATCGTGGCTCGACTCGCGCGGCGCGCCGGTTGTTCTCGGTGCCCTGTGCGCGCTCGCCGTGTGGGCCGTGTGGGGCTTCTCGCTGCGACCATGGCCCGTGATGCACGACGAGTGGGCGTACTGGACGCAGGCCGGCCAGTATGCCGCGCTGCAGTGGTCGCAGCCCGCGCCGCCGATGCCGGAGTTCTTCGAGCAGCTGTATGTGCTGGTGACGCCGGTATTCGCGGCCAAGTACTGGCCCGGTCACGCGATGTTGATGGCTCCGGGATTCGCACTCGGGCTGCCGGCACTGATGCCGCTGGCGATGACGGCGGCGAGCGGCGCGCTTGTGTTCGCGCTTGCACGGCGGTGCGCCAACGCGCGCATCGCGTTGCTCACGGTGGCGCTCTGGGCGACCACCTTCGGCAACCTGCGGTTCCGCGCGGCGTACTTCTCCGAGACGACGAGTTCACTGATGTGGCTCGTGGCGTGGTACGCGCTGTTGCGGTGGCGCGAGTCGCGCCGCAGTTCCTGGATGGCCGTGGTGGCTGTGGCGACCGGCTGGGGCGCGATCACGCGTCCCGCGACGATGCTCCTGTTCGCCATCCCGATCGGCGTCCTCGTGATCCGCGATGCCTTCGAGCGTCGCGACGCGCGGCAGCTCGCATTCGGGGTGCTTTGCGGCACGGCGGTGCTCGGCATCCTTCCCGTCTGGAGTGCGCGCGTGACGGGCCGCGCGGCCACCACGCCGCTCGCGGCATATACCACTGCCTACCTGCCGTTCGACGTCCCGGGGTACCGCGTGGATACCACCCCGGCGACACGCGCCCTGCCGGCGGAGATGGAGCGCGTGCGGGGGTTCCTCCGCGAGATCAAGCAGGACCAGGTACGCGATGGTGCGCTGCGGACGTTCGTGGCCCGCGTGTGGTTGGTGCTGCACGACGCCTTTGATCGCTGGCGCCTGCCGTTCCTGATTCCGTTCGTGTTCGGCGTGGCGCTCGCCGTGCGCGGTCGCGATCGGCATGTCGCGTTCGCGCTGGGCACGTCGGCATTGCTGATCGTCGGCTACCTGACGCAGGCCCACACGGCAGATTGGAGCGTGTACTATCTCGAGGCGTACCCGGCCTTTGCGTTTACCGCTGCGGTCGGCGCTGCGGCGCTCTGGTCCAAGCGTGCGGCAGCGCTCGACCGCCACCGCCGCGCGTTGCTCGGCGTCGCGGGTGTGGCGCTCGGGGCGACGATGGCGGTGGACGTGTGGGTCGCGCGCGACACGCTGGCGCGCATTGCGGCTCGTACCGAACGATTCCGTGCCGATGTCGCGGCGCTCCCAGCCGAGCGCAAGGTCGTGTTCGTTCGCTACGCGCCGGCCGAACGCCGCAACATGCACCTCTCGTTGGTGGCGAACGATGGCATGCTGGACAACGCGGCGACCTGGATCGTGCACGACCGGGGTGAGGACAATGTGCAGCTCGTCGCGGCAGCCGGTGGTCGCACGCCGTTTCTCTACGACGAGGCCGCGAATGCGTTCACCGAGATGCGCCGATGATGCGTGATCGAGACGTCGCGGTGCCGTTCACCTGGGCGCGCGTGCGGGCGATGGCCCTGACGATCGGGATCATGGTCGGGCTGCTCTGGCGCTACCGCGACTACGTGCCCATCTGGGACGGCCGCGTGTACGTGAACTGCATCATGGATGCGGCGTTCAACGGCCTCACGGTCGAATCGCTGCGTTGCGCCAATCACCCGTCGCAGGGCTGGGCGTTCCTGCTTGCCGCAGCGCAGCTCGCGGATCCCGGAAACATCGTGCTCGTGCACGTCGTCAACATCATCCTCGGCGCCGTGGCGATCGTGGCGTTCCGCGTGGTGCTGGCGCGCGTGTTCCCCGATCCGCGGCACGCGCTCAACCTCGACCTCCTTGCGCTGGCCGCGGCGTTGCACCCCGTTCTGCTCTCGACGTTGATGCAGCCGAACCTGGATTTCGGCGTGTACGTGTTCTTCTTCGTGGCGCTGGCTGCGCTGCTCTCGCCGGCGGGGACGGCGCTGGCGTTGCTTGCCGGAACGCTATTGGTGTTCTCCAAGGAGACCGGCGTGCCGGCGTATCTCGCCGCGGTGGGCGCCGCGCTCGTGATCGAACAGCAGCGGTCGGGCGAGCCCGTGCGCGCTCGCCTGCGCGCGATCATTTCCTGCGGGACACTGCTGTCGGCTCCCGTGCTGCTGTTCGCGGCGCACGTGTGGTGGTGGAACCGCACACACGAAGTGGACGCGATCTGGAAACACGGCTGGCAGGAGGGCGCCGCCGATGGGTTCAAGTTCTTCGACCTCTCGGACCCGGTCTTCGTCAGTTATGCAGCCGGGATCGGCGTACTCGGCTTCATGTGGGTGGTCTGGGCGCCCGTGGCCATTGATGCCGTCGTGGGCGTGGTGCGGGCCGCACGGCGCCAGCGGACGCCACGTCCGGTCGAAGGTGCTGACCCCGTGGTGCTGCTCATGCTCACCCTGATGACCGCCGGGCTGGCGTACCTGCTCACCAGTTTCCGCACGTGGAGCAACGTCCGCTATTTCGCGCTGTTGTATCCACTCGCGCTGCTCCTCATGTACGCGTCGCTGGTGCGGCTGCGTGTGACGCCGGTATGGCAGCGAACGGTCCTGGCCGTCGTGGCGGTCCTCATGACGTTGGCCACGGTCCGCTCGGTTGACCCGGTCTCGCGCCTCGTGTACGGCACGTTCGACACCGGCGTACGCAGCATGTACCGCATGACGGAGTTCACGGGCGAGTTCGAGGATCCGGGACGCGACCAGCTCGTGTACAACCTGGAGTTCATGGGCTACGACGCGGTGCAGAACGCGTTGTTCGAGCGAATCAAGCCAGGGGACTCGACGGTGATCGCCACTCCGCAGCATGTGCGCTGGAACATCTGGTCGCAGCTCGACCCGGCAACGCACCGCCGGACGATGCGCCGCGACGCCATGTCGCCGATCTACGCGGACGAGGTGGATGTCCAGGCGCGGCGGTCGCCAGCGGCCTGGTTCCTCGAGTTCTCGAATCGCGGGTACGAGGACCGCGCGCTGGACCTGCTCGGGCGTGACTACCGGGTCACTGACAGTGTGATCGTCGTCACGCGCGGGCAGCGGTTGATTGCCCGGCATCTGGTACGGCGGGAAGCCCGAGTGCTACCTTGAACGGCTCGCCCCTCGTGTCCCCACTCTAATGAGAGTCGCCATTCTCGCCGGCGGGCTCGGAACCCGGCTGCAGGAAGAGACGACCGTCCGCCCCAAGCCGATGGTCGAGATCGGTGGCCGCCCGATGCTCTGGCACATCATGCACCTGTACGCGGCGCACGGGCTCAAGGAGTTCGTGCTGGCGCTCGGCTACAAGGCCGAGCTCATCCGCGATTACTTCCTCCGGTATCACGGCGTGTCGCGCGACCTGACTGTCCGCCTGGCGGACGGATCCGTGACCGCGCATGGCGAGCCGGTCGAAGACTGGACCATCAGCATGATTGATACCGGCGCGGCGACCCAGACCGGCGGACGAATCAAGCGGCTGCGCGACTGGCTTGGCGGGACGACGTTCTGCCTCACCTACGGTGACGGCGTCAGCGACGTGGATATCGGCAAGCTGGTGGCATTCCACAAGTCGCACGGTCGGCTGGCGACGGTGATGGCGGTGCGGCCGCCGGCGCGGTTCGGCGGCATGACACTCGAGGGTGATGCGGTTCGTGCGTTCGCCGAAAAGGCGCAGACGAGCGAAGGCTGGATCAACGGCGGGTTCTTCGTGCTCGAGCCGCAGGTGTTGGACTACATCGCGGGCGACGACACGCCCTGGGAGCATCGGCCGCTGGAGCGGCTGGCGGCTGACGACCAGCTTCGCGCCTTCCGACACGAAGGGTTCTGGTGGCCCATGGACACGATGCGCGATGTGAAGCTCCTGGAATCGCAGTGGCAGAGCGGCAAGGCGCCGTGGAAGACCTGGTGATGGCAAAGCGGAAAGCGCCCGCGAAGCGGGCATCGGCCGCGGCAGCGAAAGGCGCGCCCTCGCGCGCGGGCTTCTGGCGCGATCGTCCCGTATTCGTGACTGGTGCGACCGGGCTGCTCGGCAGCTGGCTTGTACGACGCCTGGTGAGCGAAGGTGCGGACGTGGTCGCGCTGGTCCGCGACTGGGTGCCGCGCAGCATCCTGATTTCCTCCGACCTGCTTGGGAAGATCACCACGGTCCGCGGCGACGTTCGTGACCAGGAACTCCTCGAGCGCGTGCTGGGCGAGTACGAGATTGATACGGTCTTCCACCTGGCGGCGCAGACGATCGTCGGCGTGGCGAACCGCAACCCGGTGTCGACGCTCGACACGAATATCCGCGGCACCTGGGCGCTGCTCGAGGCCGCGCGGCGCAGTCCACTCGTGCGGTCGATCGTCACGGCGTCCAGCGACAAGGCGTACGGTGACCACGACGTGCTGCCATACGATGAGACCGCGGCGCTGCAGGGCGAGCATCCCTACGACGCGAGCAAGTCTTGTGCGGACCTCGTCGCGCGCATGTACGCGGTGACGTGCAATGTCCCGGTGGCGATCACGCGCTGCGGGAACTTCTATGGCGGCGGCGACCTGAACTGGAATCGCCTCGTGCCCGGCACCATCCGCTCCGTGATTCGCGGTGAGCGCCCGGTGATTCGCTCGGACGGCACGCTGATCCGGGACTACTTCTACGTCGAAGACGGCGCTGCGGCGTACATGTGCCTCGCCGAGGCGCTCCACGCGCGCCCGGCGCTGCGCGGAGAGGCGTTCAACTTCTCGAACGAACTGCAGGTGGATGTGCTTGCCCTGACGCGCAAGATCCTGGAGCAGATGGGCTCACGCCTCAAGCCCGACGTTCGGGCGGAGGCGAAGCACGAGATCCAGCACCAGTGGTTGAGCGCCGCGAAGGCGCGGCGCGGGCTCGGGTGGTCACCCCAGTTCACGCTGGACGAAGGTCTCGACCGTACGATCGCCTGGTACCGGGAGTTCCTCGCGCGTGCCTGACGCCGCCGCGGCAACGCGGGCAGCGGCGCTGCGCGCGCAGATTGCATCACTGGTCGCCGAGTATCACGCGGAAGCGTTCGCACCTACGGCCTTCGTTCCCGGGGTGACGCCGGTGCCCGTGTCCGGCCGGGTGTTCGGGGCCAGCGACCTGCAGCACCTCGTGGACGCCGGGCTCGACTTCTGGCTGACGACGGGCCGATTCGCGGCGCAGTTCGAGCGCGCGTTCGCGCAGGTGATGGGCGCGCGGCACGCCATGCTCGTGAACTCCGGCTCGAGCGCGAACCTCGTCGCGGTGAGCGCGCTGTGCTCGCCGATGGTCGAAGGGCGCCGCTTGGTACCCGGCGACGAGGTCATCACCGTGGCGGCGGGCTTCCCGACGACGGTCAATCCGATCTTCCAGAACGGGCTCGTCCCGGTGTTCGTGGACATCGCGCTGCCGTCGTACGGAATCGATGTGTCACGACTGGACGCTGCGCTGTCGCCACGCACCCGCGCGATCATCGTCGCCCATGCGCTCGGCAACCCGTATGACATCGGTGCCGTCGCCGCGTTTGCGAAAGCGCACGACCTCTACGTGATCGAGGACTGTTGCGACGCCGTGGGCGCGACGTTCGACGGCGCATCGGTCGGCACCTTCGGGGATCTCGCCACGGCCAGTTTCTATCCGGCGCACCATATCACGATGGGGGAGGGCGGGGCGGTGTTGGCGCACCGTCCCAAGTGGAAGCGCATCGTGGAGTCCATTCGTGACTGGGGCCGCGATTGCTGGTGCGATCCCGGCAAGGAAAACACCTGCGGCAAGCGATTCGACTGGGAGCTGGGGCAGCTGCCGTGCGGGTATGATCACAAGTACACCTACTCGCACGTCGGGTACAACCTCAAGGCGACGGACATGCAGGCGGCGGTCGGCGTGGCCCAGCTGCAGCGACTGGACGGGTTCATCGCCGCGCGACGTCGCAACTATGCCACGCTGCGAACCGCGCTTGGTGACCTGGACGATGTGCTCGAGTTCGCCACCGTTCACCCGAAGGCGAATCCGAGCTGGTTCGGCTTTCCTATGCGCGTGCGCGAGTCAGCGCCATTTTCGCGGGCGGACCTCGTGCGCTTCCTCGAGGGCCGGCGGATCGCCACGCGGCTCCTGTTTGGCGGGAACCTCACCCGACAGCCGGCTTACACCGGCCTGCCGTTCCGCGTGGCGGGTGACCTGACCCGTTCCGATCAGGTCATGCACGGCACGTTCTGGATCGGCTGCTACCCCGGCGTAACCGACGAGATGCTGGCCTACGTCGCGTCGAGCGTACACGATTTCGTGCGCGGCGGTGCGCGTGCCTGAGCTGCCCCGCGCGGATCTCGACCATGTGCTCCACCATGCGGAGCCCATCTGGCCGGACTATCGGGGCGCACGGATCTTCGTGTCGGGTGCGACGGGGTTCGTCGGCAGCTGGATGCTCGAGTCGCTGCTGCACGCGCGACGAACCTTCGCGTTCGCGGCGGATGTCACCGTGCTGGTGCGCGACGCTTCGGCGTTCGCTGCGCGCCTTCCGCACCTGGCGACCGCGCCCGGCGTGCATACGCAGGTTGGCGACGTGCGAACCTTCGACCTGTCGGCGCGCACATACACGCATTTCGTGCACTGTGCGTCGGCGGCGACCGCGCAGATGAACATCGAGCAACCTGACGCCGTGGTGGACCTGATTGAACGGGGCACGCGCCGCATGGTGGACGCTGCGGGATCGTGCACCGGCGCGCGATTCCTGCAGCTGAGTTCCGGGTCGGTGTACGGTCCGCAGCCGCCGTCGCTGCCGCGGATGCCCGAATCGCATGACGGAGCGGCGGACGCACAGGACCCGGCGCAGCGGTTCGGCGCCAGCAAACTCATCGCCGAGCGGCGTGCCCTTGGCGCGGCGCCCGGTGGTGTTCACGCTGTCGCCGCGCGCGCATTTGCGGTTGTGGGTCCGCGCCTCCCGTTGGATGGCCAGTTTGCGCTCGGCAACTTCCTGGCCGACGCACGCGCCGGGCGCCCGATCGCGATTCACGGCGACGGAACGCCGGTGCGCTCATGGATGTACGCTGCCGACCTTGCCGCTTGGTGCTGGACGATCCTGGCTCGCGGCACCGCCGGCACCGCGTACAACGTCGGATCAGAGGAAGCGTTATCGATTCGCGACGCGGCAACGCGCGTCGCTGCACTGCGCCGACCACCACTGGCGGTCGACTGCCGACGTTCGCCGAGCGCGGACGCCCCGGTGTCGCGCCTGGTCCCGGACACGAACCGGGCGCGGCAGGCGTTCGGCGTGGACGCCTGGGTGCCGTTCAACGACGCGATTCACCGCACCTGGAGCTGGTTGAACCAGTGACGACCCGCGAAGGCCACCTGCAGATCGGGACACGCCGCATCGGCCCGATGGAGCCCTGCTATGTCATCGCCGAAGTCGGGCTGAATCACAACGGCGAGCTTGCCATCGCGAAGCAACTGGTGGACGCGGCAGTCGCGGCCGGCGCGGATGCCGTGAAGTTCCAGAAACGGCGATTGACGGAGACCTACCGGCAAGAGATCCTCGAGCAGCCGCGCCACGGCGAACAGGGACTGCAGTACATCGTGCCGCTGCTCGTCGAGTTTGAGCTCAGCGATGCGGACTTCCGGGAACTCCACGGCTACTGCCGCACGCGCAACATCGCGTTCATGTGTACGCCGTGGGATCGCGGCAGCGTGGATTTCCTCGAATCGCTGGCGCTCGACGCGTACAAGATCGGCTCGCCGGACATGACCAACTTCCCGCTCATCGAGCACGTGGCGGCGACGCGCAAGCCGTTGCTCGTGAGCACGGGGATGAGCACGGAAGACGAAGTTCGGCGCACGATCGCCTACCTCGAGGAGCTCCGTGCGGAGTACGCACTGTTCCACTGCGTGAGCACGTACCCCGCGGCCCCGGAAGAGATCAACCTGCGGTTCATGCAGGCGCTGCGCGAGTGGAGCGGGCGCCCGGTAGGGTATTCGGGTCACGACACCGGCACGGCGATTTCATTGGCCGCGGTGGCCATGGGTGCGCGGCTGCTGGAGCGTCACATCACGCTCGATCGCAGCATGGGCGGTCCCGATCACAAGGCCAGCCTGGAACCGGCGGCGTTCACCGAGCAGGTGCGGGCCGTGCGCGAGGTGGAGCGCTCGCTGGGCACCGCGCGGCGCTGGATCACGCGGGGCGAGACGCTCAACCGCCGGACTCTCGGAAAGAGCCTGGTCGCCGCCTGTGCAATTCCCGCCGGCACGCCGATCACGCGGGCGATGATCACCAGCAAGAGCCCCGGGCTCGGCCTTTCGCCGCAACACGTCGGGCAGCTGGTCGGTCGCACGCTGAACCGCGACATGCGCGCCGATGAGCCGTTTCGCGCGGCAGACATCGAGGATCGCAAGGACCTGCGCAGCGCGCGCCCGATCGACACGGGCGCGCCGTGGGGTATCGTTGCGCGATTCCTCGACCTCGATCAACTCGAGCCGAAATTCGCGCCGCTCGGCATGCATTTCGTCGAGTTCCACGTCAGCGACCGCGACCTCGATGCTGGTGCAGGCGGGTTTGTCGGTGGTCGCAAGCCGTACGGACTCGTCGTGCATGCGCCGGAGTATGCGCATGAGCAACTCATTGATCTCTGCGCCCACGATGCGGCGCAGCGGGCACACTCGGTGGCGCGGATCCAGGCCACGATCAACCTGACGCGGGCGCTGGCGCCGCAGTTCACGCTCGATCCGGCGCTGTTTCCTCGCGGACCGAAGATCGTGATGCACGTCGGCGGCATGTCGCCGACGCCGGACGCGTACGACGTGGAGGCCGCCTGTGCCCGGCTGCTCTCGGCGCTGCGCGAACTCGACACCGCCGGCGTGGACCTGCTGCTGGAGAACCTCCCGCCGTATCCGTGGTATTTCGGCGGTCGCTGGTTCGGTCACGTGCTCTGCGACGCGGACAACACCGTGCGGCTCTGCCGCGAGTCCGGGCTCGGGTTGTGCTTCGATACTTCGCACGCGGCGCTCGAGTGCGCCCGCAGTGGCGCGAGTCTGGCGGCGTTCGCCGAGTCCGTGGCCCCGTACGTACGGCACTTGCACGTGAGCGACGGCGCGGGCACGTCCGGCGAGGGCCTGCAGGTCGGCGAGGGAGACATCAACTTCGTGGATGTGCTGCCGGTGCTGGTGGCCACGGGCGCGACGATGATTCCCGAGATCTGGATGGGGCATCACGAGAACGGCGAGGGATTCCGCACGGCGCTCGAACACCTCACGGATATCCGCTGGGCGGGCGACGCGCTGCGTCGGCCGACGGACCGTCGTACACGCCCCGACCTGGCCGCGCTCACCGTGGCCGCGGATGCGACACTGTTCGGCGCGCTTCGGTTGATTGACGCGAACCGCATGGGTATCGCCTTCGTGGTGGACGGCGAAAGGACCGTGGTTGGCGTGCTCACGGACGGCGACATCCGGCACGCATTTGTGCGCGGATTCGGCCTGCACACGGCGGTCCGCGACGTCATGACGCGTGAGTTCACCTTCGGCACGGCAGGCATGACGCCGACGGAGCTTGAATCGCGACTGCCCGGTCGCACGCGGGTGATGCCGATCCTCGATGCCAAGGGCCACTTGGTGGACTACGCCACGGGGTCCTACCTCCCGCAGACGAAGGCATGACAATGAAGGTCTCGGACTTTGTCTTTCGCTTTCTCGCCGACGCCGGCGTGCGCCACGTGTTCGAGGTCACGGGTGGCGGTGCGATGCACCTCAATGACTCATTGGGCGCGAACGCCAAGATCGAGTACGTGTGCACGCTGCATGAACAGGCGGCCGCGATGGCTGCCGAATCGTACGCCAAGGTCGCGAATGCGCTTGGCGTATGCCTGGTCACGAGTGGGCCGGGAGGGACCAACGCCCTCACTGGCGTCGCGGGCGCCTGGCTCGATTCCACGCCCATGCTCGTGCTGTCAGGACAAGTGAAGCGTGCCGACCTGAAGGGCGAGACCGGCGTTCGCCAGATGGGCGTGCAGGAGTTGGATATCGTGGCGATGGCCGCGCCGATCACCAAGTATGCCGTGACGGTGACGGATCCCGCCGAGATCCGATTCCATCTCGAGAAGGCAATCCACCTGGCGAATTCGGGACGCCCTGGGCCGGTCTGGCTCGACCTTCCGCTCGACGTGCAAGGTGCCGAGGTTGATCCGGCGACGCTCCGCGGATTTTGCGCGCCGGCGCCCGCCGTGCCGGGCGTGGCGCTTCCGGCCGAGATCACGCGCGCGGCGCGCGACACGATCGCGCTGCTCAATGCGGCCGAGCGTCCAGTCATTCTCGTCGGAAACGGCGTCCGCCTTGGGCACGCGAAAGAGGACCTGCGGGGCCTGGTCACGGAACTTGGCATCCCGGTCCTCACCACATGGCCCGCGCACGATCTCGTTCCAGATGATCATCCGCTGATGATCGGGCGGCCGGGGCCCGTAGCGCCCCGCGGGGCAAACTTTGCGCTGCAGAACAGTGACTTTGTGCTCGCGATCGGCGCGCGGCTCGACCTGGTAGTCACCGGCTACGCGCCGAAGCACTTTGCCCGGGGCGCGCGAAAGGTGATGGTGGACATCGATCCGACCGAGCTGCGCAAACTCGGGGACACCGTTGACCTGACACTCTGTGCTGATGCCGGCGATTTCATCCGCGCCATGCGCGGCGCCCGCGCGGACATCGTGCCGCAGGCGCGCGAGCCGTGGCACGCGCGCTGCCAAGCCTGGCGGACCCGGTATCCGGTGGTTCAACCGGAATATCGGAACCTCGGGTCCCAGGTCAGCACGTACGTCCTGGCCGAGGCGATCGCGGCGGCGAGCGCACCAGACGACGTGATCGTGTCCGGGAGCAGCGGCGCGGGGATCGAGATCTTCTGCCTCGCGGTCACGCTGCGCGAGGGACAGCGCATCTTCCTCACCACCGCGCTTGGTGCGATGGGCAACGGGATCCCCGCGACGATCGGCGCCTGTCTTGCGCATGGTCGGCGGCGGGTCATCGGCGTGGATGGCGATGGCGGATATCAGCTCAACATCCAGGAACTCGAGGTCATTCGTCGGCTGAACCTGCCGGTCAAGACCTTCGTACTGAACAACGACGGGTATGCCTCGATCCGCACGTCGCAGTCGCGCTACTTCGGGCGCCTTGCAGGCGCGGATGCGTCGAGTGGAGTCACCTTGCCCGCACTGGAAGGCGTGGTGCGCGCGTATGGACTGCCGTATGCTCGCCTCGACAGCGACCGTGACCTGGTCGCGCAGGTGCGTGCACTGCTCGACGCACTCGGACCGATGGTGATCGAGGTCATGACGCCGCGCGAGGAGCCGCGCGCACCGAGCCTCGCGTCCATGCGACGACCTGACGGTTCGATGGTCTCCCGGCCGCTCGAGGATCTCTGGCCGTTCCTCCCGCGCGACGAGTTCCGGGAGAACATGATCGTTCCGCCGCTGCCGGAATGACATGCGCATCCTGATCGCCGGCCTCGGTGCGGTTGGGCAGCGGCACGCGCGAAACCTGAAGACGCTCGATCCCGCGGTGGAGCTGCACGCATTGCGCAGCCGCCGGCTCAGGCACGTCATTACCGATTCCCTCGCGCAGGACACCGGGCGGGACGTCGAATCCGAGCTTGGCGTGACCGTCCACTCGACAATTGAGTCCGCACTCGGCGCGAACCCCGCGGCGGTGTTCATCTGCACGCCGTCCGCCTTGCATATGGAAGTCGCGCTCGCCGCCGCCGCGTCCGGATGTCACCTGTTCATCGAAAAGCCGGTGTCGAATACTCGCGACGGGCTGGATCGCCTCGCGGCGCTAGTGGCCGATCGGCAGCTGGTCGCGGCCGTGGGTTGCCAATGGCGGTTTCATCCTTGCGTCGTACGGCTCCACGAGCTCCTGCAGTCAGGAGTTCTCGGACCCGTGCGCGCCGCGGAGATCCGCTACACCGAGTACCTCCCCGATTGGCATCCGTACGAAGACTACCGGACCTCATACGCAGCCCGCGCCGATCTGGGCGGCGGCGTGGTCCTCACGCAGATCCACGACTACGACCTCGCTTGGTGGCTGTTCGGAGGCGTGCGATCCGTGAACGCCACCGGCGGGTGGTTGAGCACGCTCGACCTTGACGTCGAAGACACGGTGGACGCTAAGCTGGCGACGAGCGCTGGACCGGTCCGGGTATCACAGACGTTCGCGGCCAAGCCGCCGCAGCGGTCCATCACGGTGGACGGTGAGAACGGCCGGGCGACGGCCGACCTGCTTGCCGGACGGCTCGAGGTTGAACCCGACGCCGACCGGGGAATCTCGCTCGATGGCTATTCGCGCAATGAAATGTTCCGCGCCGAGGTGGCAGATTTCCTTAGCTGTATCGCTCGCGGCGGGCTGCCGCGCGTGCCGTTGGCGGATGGCATCGCCGTGCTCGATGTAGCGCTCGCGGTGAAGGCCTCGCTGGCCAGCGGGCGTTCCGTATCGCTTTCGTGAGGACTGAACCATGAGTGATCACCACGCTCCGGGTGCCGACTTCTCGCTGGCCGGCCGCGTCGCGGTCATCAGCGGCGGCGCAGGCCTGCTCGGTCCGCGACATGCGGAGGCGATCGCTGCGGCCGGCGGAATCCCGATCATCGCTGACCTTCGGGTGGATGAGGCGCGGCGTGTTGCCGACGACCTGACGTCGCGATTCGGTGTCGCGGCCATGGCAGCGCAGCTCGACGTCACGGATGAGCGCTCGGTGGAAACGCTCCTCGCGACGGTGCTCCAGCGATTCGGTCGCGTGGACATCCTCGTCAACAACGCAGCGAACAATCCGAAGGTGGAAGGCGATGCCGCCGGTTTCACGCGGCTCGAGCAATTCCCGCTCGCGCAGTGGAACGCCGATATCGCGGTCGGTCTCACCGGCGCGTTCCTGTGCGCCAAGCACTTCGGTGCCGCGATGGCGCGCGGCGGGGGCGGATCGATCGTCAACATCTCCAGCGAGTACGGCGTCATCGCCCCGGACCAGCGGCTCTACCACACCGAAGGCCTGCCGCCCGAAGCGCAGCCGGTAAAGCCGGTCAGCTACACGCCAGTGAAGGCGGGGCTGCACGGACTGACGCTGTACCTGGCGACGTACTGGGCGTCGTCCGGTGTCCGGGCGAACACCATCACGGTTGGCGGTGTGCAAAACGGCCAGCCGAGCGAGTTCGTGGCGCGTGCAGCGGCGCGAGTGCCGATGGGGCGGATGGGACAGCCGCACGAGTTCCAGGGCGCGCTCGTGTACCTGTGTTCGTCGGCGTCATCGTTCGTGACGGGTGCGAACCTCGTGGTCGACGGCGGCAAGTGCGCGTGGTAGGCGCCGGGGGGCTCGACGACCAACTCGCCGCACTGCTCGCGCCAACGCCGGCGGAACGGCGATCGGAGGCGCGGCGTGCGTTTGAGGAGGCGTCGCGCGGACGGCCGATCGTGCTCATGGGCGCCGGTGGTCTCGGAAGGCGCACGCTGAGTGGGTTGCGTGCTGCTGGACTCGATGCCTTGGCGTTCGCGGACAACGGGATCGCGAGGCATGGAACGGCAATCGACGGCCTCGACGTGCTTTCGCCCGCAGCCGCGGCCGAGCGGTACGGCCAAAGCGCCGCGTTCGTGATCACGATCTGGGGGGCGGGCAGCCCGCATCGCCAAGCGCATACGCGTGCACAGCTCGCCGCGCTTGGCTGCGACGTCATCGTGCCGTTTCCGCTGCTCTACTGGGCGCATCCAAAGGAGTTCCTGCCGTACTACCTCCAAGACGAGCCGCAGCATGTGCTCGAACAGAAGGATGACGTTCGGCGCGCGCTGGCGCTCTGGGAGGACGATGCGTCACGCGCCGAGTACGTCGCGCAGGTCCGGTTTCGCCTGAACGCCGACTTTGACGGACTTTCGCATCCGGTCGGTCACGCGCAGTACTTCCCGGAAGACCTGTACGCGTGGCGCAATGATGAATGGGTTGTGGATGGCGGGGCGTACGACGGCGACAGCATTCGCGAGATCGTGCGCCGTCATGCCGATGCATTTGCGCACATCATCGCGCTCGAACCCGACCCAGGAAACTTTGAGCGCCTGCAAGCCACCGTTGCCGCGCTTGCTCCCGCCATACGCGGCAAGATCAGCTGCCGGCAACTCGCGTTGGCCTCGAGTGCTGGAACGCTGCATCTCGACGCGATGGGTACGGCCGCGTCCGCCACGTCGACGGCTCCGGGCGCTGGGCGAATCACGGTTCCCGCCGACCGGCTCGATGCCGTGATAGGCAACGCGGTGCCGACGTTCATCAAGCTTGATATCGAAGGCGCCGAGCCGGACGCGCTGCTGGGCGCCCGGGGCGCCATCGAGCGTCACGGCCCGGTGCTTGCCGTGTGCGTGTATCACCAGCAGGACCACCTGTGGCGTATCCCGTTGATGCTTCGCGAGTGGCGGGCTGACTACGCGTTCTTCCTCCGGCCGCACAACGAGGAGGGATGGGACCTCGTCTGCTACGCGATCCCACGGGCGCGACTGATCGGGCGCGGCACATGACCCGAGCCCGTGGCTGTCCGATCTGCGGCAGCGCCGAACGGCGCGTGTTGTTTACGCAACAGTTTGCCGCCGTGGAATCCGCGACGCCGGTGACCGGCTATGAGGTTGTCGTCTGCGGCCGATGCGGCGGCGGCTACGCCGATGGCATCCCGGAGCAGGCCGAATTCGACGCGTACTATCGCGCGATGTCCAAGTACGAGTACCATCAGCGCGACGGGGCCGAGTCCGAGTTCGATACACGGCGCATGGCCGTGATCGCCGACATCATCGCACCCGTGGTGCCGGACACCGGAGCCCGGATCCTCGACGTTGGCTGCGCCACCGGTCGCTTGCTCGCCAACCTGCGGGAACGCGGATTTCCGAACGTTGAAGGCGCCGATCCCTCCCCAGCGTGTGCGGCCGCCGCCGCGCGGCTGTACGACATCCGTGTACACACGTTGACGCTGGAAGAACTCGGCCGTCGTCCGGAGCGCTATGATCTCGTCATCCTGGTGGGCGTCCTGGAGCACCTTCGCGACCTTGGGGAGTCGTTCGCCCACCTCAGGCGCATCCTGAACCCCGGGGGCCTCCTGTACGTGGAAGTACCGGATGCGACTGCGTTTGCCGACTGGAGCAATGCGCCGTATCAGGATTTCAGCACGGAGCACATCAACTTCTTCGCGCCGCTGTCGCTCGACAACCTGATGCGTGTGCACGGCTTCACCCGGGTGTTTTCGCAGCAGAATCACCGGGAACAGAGCTGGAAGACCGTGATGTCGAATGTGTCGGCGGCGTATCGCATGGACGACGCCACGGATGTTGGCGGGCTGGTGTACGACGCGGACACCGAGCGCGGCCTCGTGCGGTACATCGAAAGCTGTCGTGCCGAGGACGCGCGCCTGCGCGAGCGGATCGAGGCGATCGTGTTGCGCGGCGAGCCGATCCTGGTGTGGGGGGTCGGAACGCACACGACCCGTTTGCTGGCCACCAGCCGGCTGGCCGACGCGAACATCGCGGGCTTCATCGAGAGCAACGCGCGCTATCATGGCAAGCAGTTGCACGGCCGCCCGATCCTGGCGCCGGAAGCGCTGGCCGGTCGGCGCGAGCCCGTGCTGGTCAGTTCGCGCGTGTTTCAGCACGAAATCGCGCTGCAGATCAGGAATACACTGCGCTGCACCAATGAACTCATCCTGCTCTACGATGTCTGACGCCCGGCTATCCGTCGGACCGGCCTTATGATTTCGACCGTCCTCTTCGACCTCGACGGTACGTTGGTGCACAGTGCCCCGGGGATCCTTGCGGGGTTTCGGAAGGTCCTTGCGGAGGCTGGCGTCACGCCGATTGAGCCGATCGACCAGCGCGTGATTGGGCCTCCGCTTCGGCTTACGCTCACCCGGCTGACGGGCATCGAGGACCTGGAACGACTCGAGCCGCTGGCCGCCGCGTTCCGGCGTACCTACGACGCGGACGGAGTGCTGGATGCCGATCCATACCCCGGGCTCGCGTCGGTGCTCAGTGCGTTGGCCACGGCGGAGCGTCGGCTGTTCATCGTGACGAACAAGCGATTGGTGCCGACGCGCCTGCTCGTGGACCGGCTGGGTATCGCATCACGGTTTGCAGCCCTGTATTCGCTCGACATGATGCCGGACCGGACGGCTCGCAAGCGCGATGTCGTGGCGCGGGTGCTCCGGGAGCACGGCATCGCGCCAGCCACGACCGTGCTGGTGGGTGACTCGGCGGACGATGCCGATGCGGCGCAGGCGAACAAGGTGCGGTTTATTGCCGTGACCTACGGGTACGGGGCTCCCCTGGACGTCGCCGGTGTCGCACCGGCGGCAGTGCTCGATCGCCTGGCCGACCTGCCCGGCGTGCTCGGGTCCCTCGACTGACGGCGTGCTGGCGCGCATCTTCACCACGTGACCGACACGAGCAAGCCGCTGCTTTCCGTGGTGACCTCCTGCTACAACGAGGAGGAAAACGTCCGCGGGCTCTACGAGGCGGTACGCGACGTGATGGCCGCGCACCCGCGGTACCGCTACGAGCACATCTTCATTGACAACGCGTCGCGGGACGGGACGCGGCGCATCCTGCGCGAGATCTGCGCATCGGACAAGCGGGTGAAGGCGATCTTCAACGCGCGGAACTTCGGGGCAGTGCGGTCCGGCATTCATGTCATCCTGCAGCCGCGCGGGGTCGCGGTCCTCGCGCTGGCCTGCGACTTCCAGGATCCGCCTGAACTGCTGCACGAGTTCATCGCGCGCTGGGAGCAGGGGGCGAAGATCGTCCTGGGCGTGAAGACCTCGTCGGACGAGCGATCATTCTTCTACGCGATTCGCGGCTGGTATTACCGGTTGCTCGGCCGGATTGCGGACGCCCCGCCGGTCGTGCAGAGCACCGGCTTCGGCATGTACGACCAGGCGGTGATCGAGGCACTGCGGCGCATCAGGGACCCGTACCCGTTCTTCCGCGGACTCCTTTCGGAGATCGGGTTCGAGCCGACCTTGGTGCCGTACCATCAGCCGGCGCGCAAGCGCGGCATCACGTCGCAGAACTTCTACTCGCTCTACGACCAGGCATTCCTCGGGATCACCAGTCACAGCAAGGTGCCCTTGCGCGCGGCGACCATGCTGGGCTTCGCGATGGCCGTCCTGTCGGTGATCGTCGGCGCGGGCTACCTCGTCGCCAAGCTCCTCTTCTGGGACCAGTTCTCGCTGGGCGTGGCGCCCGTGCTCGTCGGGTTCTTCTTCCTGACATCGATCCAACTCTTCTTCATCGGTATCCTGGGCGAGTACGTCGGCGTGATCTGGACTCACGTGCGTGACGTGCCGCACGTGTTCGAGCTCGAGCGCATCAACTTCGAATGATCGACCGGGTTCGGAGGTTGGTGGCGGATCCTTCGGTCCGCTGGCTTGCCGCCGCCCGCGCCCTCTCGCTGATCGCGGCGCCGCTTTCGCTCTACTTCCTGGTCACGCGCCAGCCGCTCTCCGAACGCGGCTTCTACCTCATTGCCATCAACGCCGTCGCCTTCGCCCAGCTCTTTGAGACCGGCATGGGGACGCTGGTCGTGCAGTTTGCGGCACGGGTGAGGCCTTCGGAACGCGGTGTGTTGCGCGCGGTCGCCGATGCGTGGTTCCGGAGGGCGGCGATCGTGGTCGGCGCTCTGGGCCTGACGCTCGGGACCTGGGTCATCTGGCGCGGGGCCATGCCTGGTCAGCTGTCGGCTACCGGACCCTGGTTGATCGTGCTGGCGTGCACGGCAGCGTATGTCGCGCTGGTGCCGCTTGTGTGCTTGCGGGAAGGCCTGGGTGGGAGCGAGGCAGTGCAGCGGATGCGAGCCATCCAGGCGACTGCGATCGCAGTGGTCGTCATTGTCGGCCTGATGCGAGCGCGCGGGATTGACGCGGCGGCAGCGGCGGCCGTGACGCAGCTCGCGGTGGCCGGAATATTCGTGTGGCGTGGCCGGCGCGCGATTCCCGGGGCGGACTCCGGCGGCGGCCGCCTCGTCCAGCAGTATCACTCGGAGCAGGCGCGCTCGGCGAAGGTGTGGATCGCGCTCTGGATCGCCCCGCAGGTGCTCACGCCCGCGACGATGCTGATGCACGGTGCCACCGAGGCGGGCGAGATCGGCCTTCATGTCGCGCTCGCGCTGGCGCCGCCGGTACTTGCCACGGCGTGGATGCATGCGCGGTATCCGCGGCTCGGCGCGCTCGTTGCGTCCGGGGCCATTCGCACTTTCGATGAAACGGCCAAGAAGGCGTTCGGGCAGGCACTTGCTGTCTTCGCGGCTGCCGCGGCTGCAGTGGTCGCACTCGCTGCGTTTGCACCATCAGTGTTTCCGTTTCTGGCGGGACGCGTACTCTCGTGGTCACTCGTTGCGGTGCTGCTGGTCGGGAGCCTTGCGCTGGTCTCGTTCCAGGCCATGCTGGCGTGGTTTCGGGCCTTCGGAGACGAGAAGTTCGCGCCCCAGGTGGTGGCCGCCTGTACGGCGATGGCGATGGGTGGCATCGGGGGAGCGGCGCTCGGCGGCAGCATGGGCGCCGCAGGCGGCTACGGCGTGACCGCGATCGCGGTTACCACGATCGTCGGTATCGGCTTCGCGCGGCTGCGAGCACAGCGACTCGAGCATCCGTAGCCACGCGGCGCGCCGACGGTCACGTCTGCGCACCAGCAACACGTTGAAGCCAAGAGCTGCGTTCGGCTACATTCTCCCCGCCCGCGTACTGGAGGTGTTCGCCGTGTCCTGGAATCGCCGACTGTTCATCAGGTGGACCATGCTCGCCGCAGCGGTCACGGCTGCGATGCGCCGCGTGGCGTTTGCCGAGACACCGCGCGCATCCGGTGAGCAGCAAGGGGCTGCCTCGCGTCAGGCAACCGGACTCGACGTGGCCGCCGTGCGCCCCGTCGCGGAAGTCGTACTTCCGAGCGAGCTGGGCCGGGCCGGCGTCGAGCGCGCGGCGAACGCGTTCACCGCGTGGATCGCGGCATACCGCGCGGGCGAGGAGTTGGAGCACCCATACGGCAGCGAACGCATCGGAACCACCGCTCCGTCGTCGGCTGCGCGCTGGGCCGATCAACTCGCCGCGCTCGACCGTGACGCGCAGGCGGCGCACCGAAAAGCGTTCGCCCAGTGCACGGCCGATGAACGTCTTGCGCTCGTGCGTTCCGCGATCGCGAATGCCGGCGGTGCGGGCGCCGCAGCCGGCGCGCCTTCCACTCGCATGCCGTCGCCGCTCTCGGCGCCACACGTTGCCGTCGCCATGCTCGCGCATTTCGTGGAGTCCACCGACGGCGTGAACCTCGCGTACCAGCGGCGGATTGACCCGCGCCAGTGCCGGCCGCTCGCCGATTCCCCGAAGCTGCCCGTTCCGCTCACGCGCGCCGGGAGGGCCTCGGCATGACCTTCATTGCGAAGCGGCAGTCCGTCGAGGCCGACATCTGCATCATCGGCAGCGGGATCACCGCCGCCATGGTCGCGGCGAAGCTCACGAGCGAACGCCGCGCGAAGATTGTCGTGATCGAAGCCGGCGATGACCAGCCGCCGATCAATCAGTGGCCCGCCAACCGCGAGCGCTGGCGCGCGTACGGGACATCGCCGTGGCCCAACGACCACATTGACGGCTACGACCCCGAAGGCATCCAGTCGCGCTCCATGTGCGTCGGCGGCATGGCGATGCACTGGGGTGGGGTCACCCCGCGGTTTTCGCCGGAAGACTTCAAGACCATGTCACTCTGCGGCGTCGGCTATGACTGGCCGATCAGCTACGAGGACCTCGAACCGCACTACTACGAGGCCGAGGTGCTGATGGGCGTGAGCGGCGAGCAGGGCCCGGCGTCCATGGATCCCCGCGCCAAGCCGTTCCCGCTCCCCGCGCTGCCGCTGAGCTACAACCTCGGTCTCCTCAAGAACTGGGTCGCCGACGCAGGCGTGACAATGTGGAGCCAGCCGTCGGCCAAGCTGTCGCGTTCGTACCAGGGGCGCGGCGCGTGCTGCCGGAACGACACCTGCACCCCGATCTGCCCGGTCGGCGCGAAGTATTCGCCGGACATGACGTGGAACCCGCTGCGTGCCAACAAGCGCATCGAGCTGCACACGCGCACGATCGTGCGCTCGCTGGTGCATGACGAAAACAGCGGGCGTATCGTTGCGGCGCGCGCCGTTCACCGCGATCGACTGGGCGAAACCATCGAGTTCCGCGCCAAGACGTTCGTCGTGGCGGCGGGATACGCCTGGAGCGCGCACCTGCTCCTGCTTTCGCGATCGTCTCGCTTTCCGAACGGGCTCGCCAATCGCGCCGGACTGGTCGGCAAGTACCTGACGGGTCACCGCAACGTGCAGGCGTTCATCGATCTCCCGCTCGAGCTGTACCCGGGGATCAACACGCAGCACTCATTGGTCAGCAAGCAGTTCATGCGCAAACCCGCCGGCGGCGCATACGTGCGGCACGACCTCCGCGTCTGGGAATCGCCGGTGGGCCGTGAGCCGCGACTGCGCGATGACGCGGGCGCGCTGCTGCTCGGCGACGACATGCTGCGCGACTGGCGGCAGCGGACCGGCCGCGGGACCGCGCGCGTCCGCGCGTATTACGACGTGATCCCGGCGCGTGAAAGTGAGCTCACGCTGGACCCCGTTCGGCGGACGCTCTGGGCCGACCCGCTGCCCAAGCTCAGCTTCCGCGATGACACGATGTCTGCGGCGCTCCGGGGCTACACGGAAGATTCGCTTCGCGCGCTCTTCGACCGCCTCGCGAAGGCCGGCGATGGGCGCGTGATCCGCACGGCGGTGGACAACTTCCAGGACCATCCGGCCGGTGGGTGCCGTATGGGCACAAGTGCGGCGACCGGTGTGGTGGATTCACACGGTCGCACATTCGAGCACGAGAATCTCTTCGTGGTCGGAGCGCCGACGATGGTGTCGGGAAGTTGTGCCAATGGCACGCTCACGTTCTGCGCGCTCTCGCTCCGCTCCGCCGCGGAGATCGGCAACGCGTTCCCGAGACTGACCGGCGCCTGAGCGAAAGACCGGCAGCTTCGGGTCGAACTACCGGCGCGGTAGCGGCCCAAAGTTCGGCGGCGGTCGGCGGTGCTTCGTGCGCCGCTCGTAGTCGTACGACAGCGCGATCAGGCGACCTTCGCTCCATGCCCGGCCAAAGAACGTCATGCCGGCGGGCAGGCGATTGTCGCGCGTGTATCCCATCGGCACGGTGATCGCGGGAAATCCCGTCGTCGGTGAGAACAGCTGCGAGTTGTCGCCCGCGGGTGTCTGCATGTCGCCCACGCGCCGCGGCGGGTTGCTCCAGGTAGGGTACACGAGTGCGTCGAGGCGCAGTGAGTCCATCAACTTGTTCACCGCGGCGCGCACACGCGGCTTGACGGTGTTCTCCCGGAACACGCAGCCCGGCGTGTCTTCCGGCGCAACGGTCACCGAATCCGCCGAGACGAGGCGTGCCTGGACGCTCGGGTGGAACCGCCCGCTGCGGATCACTTCGCGGAGCGTCTTCACCGGAGCGCCTTCGCCGCGCGAGGCGAGGTACCGCTCGACGTCGAACTTGAAGGGATTGCACCCGCCCTGGCCGCGCGTGAGCGCGGTCAGCGAATCCACGAGCACGGTGTCGAGCACGGTCGCACCGGCTGCGCGAAGGTCGCGCACGGCGTTGGCGAACACCGCGACGACTTCGCTGTCGAGTCCAGTGCGCTCGTACGCCTGGCGCAGCACACCGATGCGCGCGCCCGTGAGTGCGCCCGGCTTCACAAACGTGGCGTAGTCCGGCTCGCGGCGGCGGTCGGCCTCCGCGGTGACCGGATCCTCGGCATCGGTGCCCACCACCACCTGAAACACGCGCACGGCGTCCTCCGCGGTCCGCGCCATCGGACCCGCGATGTCCGCGCGGAGATTCAGCGGGACCACGCCCGAACGCGACGTGAGGCCCATCGTCGAGCGAATACCGAAGAGCGCCTGGTGCGCCGACGGGCCGCGAATCGAATTACCGGTGTCGGTGCCCAGCCCGACGAGTCCGAGACTCGCCGCGACCGCGGCGGCCGTCCCGCCGCTTGACCCCGCCGTCACGCGCGTAACGTCGTACGGGTTGAGCGAGTAGCCCGGAAGGATCGAGTTCACCGTCTCCAGCGGCGAGAACGCCCACTCTGCCATGTTGCTCTTGGCAAGCACGATTGCCCCCGCCGCCTTGATGCGCGCGACCATGAACGCATCGCGGCGCGGCATCCAGCCTTCGAGCGCGCCCGAACCCGCTGTCGTCTGCAGGCCGATCGTCTCGAAGTTGTCCTTCACGATTGTCGGCACGCAGTGCAGGGGACCCGTCAATCCTTCGCGAGCAAAACGCCGATCGAGCGAATCGGCGACGTCGAGGGCCTGCGAGTTCACCACGACAATGGCATTGATCGAGGGGCCTTTCTTGTCGTACGCCTCGATGCGATCGAGGTACATCTGCACGAGCTGACGGCAGGTCAGCGTCTTGGCGGTGAAGGCGGCGTGGACACCCGCGATGGTGGCTTCGACTACCGAAAACGCCGCGCGTGGCGCGTTGCGCGTGCCTGCGGATGGCGTTTGCGCGCCCAGCGTGACGCCGCACAACGCCAGGGCTGCCGCACAGAGTTGTCGCATCATGGGTTGAACCAGTAGGAGGCCTTGAGCAGCAGCGTATTTTGCGGCAACGCGCTGAACAACGAGCGGATATCCCGCGGGCCATCGAACGAGCCGCGATCGAGCGTTGACTCATCGCGCCCCTGCTGCCACACGAGAAACAACGCGCTCCCGGGCCGGTACTCCCAGCGCACGACCGCATTCGAGTTGAACTGCTTCACGTTGAACCCGGCGGGGTTCGAACCCGGCCGATACGTCTTGAACCGGTCCCTGTATCGCGGAGCCGATGGATCGTCCAGCTCGCGCCAGTTCGTGTAGGACCCTGCGCTGATGAACGGCTGCCCATAGAACTGGAACGACAGGTTGGGTGTAGCGGTCCAGTTCATGCGCGCCGTAATCGCAAGGGTGCGCTGGTCGAGTCGCGCAAAGGTGTAGTGCGTCGTGTCGCTCAGCAGCGCGTCGAAGTTGCCGACCCACTGCTGGTCGTTGATCGCATGCTCGTAGCCCGCGCCGAGGGATGCGGAGAACTGGCTGGCCACACGCAACTCGGCGCTGGCTTCTCCGCCTCTGGTGCGCGTGCGCCCTTCGTCGCCGCGGCCGAACCGGACATTGCCGCGGGGCACGAATGCCGGGCGCGGATCGGCCACGATATCGAGACGGAGCGTATGTGCGAACGAGCGGCGCAGCGCCGGACCACCGCGCGCGCACGACACGCAGTTGACGCCGCCGAATCCGTCGGCGTTGTAGGTGAGCGCGCCCGCCCAGTTGTTGTGCAGCGAACCGCTCGCATGCACGCTGGCGGACTTCGCCGCGGGCAGCCCGCCCACGGTCCACTGCGACTCGAGCCCCATGGTCGAGAACGAGGAGCGGAACCACCGGTTCGGCGACAGTTGCTGGTAGTCGAGCGACTGGCGGATGCTCATGCTGTTCACCGTCGGCACGAGGCCGAGGTCGTTCATCTCCTGGCCCGGCGTGGACCGGCGGACGAACGTCTCGTAGCGCACGGCGCCGCGAATCTTCTTGATGCTCGCGCCGACCGCGCCGCCGGTGAGCGAGGTGCGCGTGCTGTCGTACGCCATCTCGCTGCCGGGCCGCTGGAAGTAGTGCACGCTGCTCCGTTGCGTGCGCGCCATCGCGGCCGGCGTTCCGTACACGAAGCTCTGCCCGCCGTACACGAGCAGCTCGTGCCGCCCTTGGTCGAACCGGATCGTGGACTGGCCGATCACGGCCGTCGCCGAGCGCCGCAGGAAGGGGTCGGTGGTCTTGTCCAGTTGACGTCGGACATCGGTCACGGAGATGCCGGCCTGTCGCGTGCCATTGCCCCACTCCCGCGCGCCGCGAGCCACGAAGTAGTTCGTCTGCGGCTCGATCACCGCGCCGGACACGCCGTGCTCCTCCTTCGTCACGGCATTCAGCATCGCCAGCGTAAACCCGCGGTTCAGGCGCCCGGTGATCTTCGCCGCGCCGAGGATCGTCGTGAATGCCGGGTCGGCGGCGTTCGTGCGCAGCTGGGGGGTGCGGCCGATCCGGCGCGTGTAGAAGGGTCCCTCACACGGCGGTCCGCAGCGGAACAGCCCGATCCCTTCCTGGAAGAACGGACGTCGCTCCTCGAACCGCGTTTCGAACGCCGTGAGGTTCAGGATTGAGGGGTCCGCCTCGACCTGCCCGAAGTCCGGGTTGATGGTCGCGTCCATGGTGATGTTCGACCCGAGGCCGATCTTCGCGTCGAGCCCGCCCGTGAAGTCGGAGACGTTCGCACCGCCCGGCGTGCGGACGTTCGGTACGCTCTTCGCAACGGTGTACGGCAGCAGCTCGATTCGCCGTGCGGCAGGCACGCCCTGGATATCGCCGACGGTGCCCAGCTGCGACACGATGGTGCGTGAGGCCCTCCGGTACACCGGCCACGAATCACGTTGGTTGAGCCGTGCGATATCGCGCCACACGCCGAACCCGAACGTGTTGACGTCGCGTGCCGCGAACCGCAGCTGGCTGAACGGCAGGCGGAACTCCGCCACCCACCCCTTGTCGTCAATCGCCACGCCGACATCCCATACGCCGTCCCAGGACACATCCTCGGTGGCGTCCGCATAGATCGACGCGTCGCGCTTGACGCCCGCCGGGTTCACCATGAGCTGGATCGCGTTTCGCTTATCCAGGAACCCGTCCACGATGATCTTGATCTGGTCCGAGTTCGTCCTCACGTCCCGCCGCGACAGGAGCGGCACGATGCTGTCGGGATGGGGGTCGTACGCCCGCACGAGCACGTAGAGGTTTTCGTTGTCGTAGGCGAGCCGAAACTCCGTCTCGAAGGTCGGCGCGACATCGTCGCCCGGTTCGAACTGGCGAAACCCGCGCGTCGGCGCAATGCCGCGCCAGACGTCATCATCTTCACGCCCGTCAATCACCGGCGGGCGCTGCGCCCGGGTCGCGCTGGTCGCTGCTGTTGCCGTTGATGCCGATGTCGTCGGCGTTGCCGGTGCGCCGACCTGCGCCCAGGCCGGACTTGCCGTACACGCGGAAGCGACCGCGGCCGCGGCGGCGAGGCCGAAAAAGCGAATTGCTGCGACGTTCACGCGTGAAGGGGTTCGGGACGCCGCAATTTGGCGTGCCGAACCCCTTCCCACATCCCTCACGGCGGGCGGGTCGGCCTCGCGACGCGAATCGCCCGGCCGTTGCGACCGGTGACCTTACGGGTTGTTGAGTTTCCAGATGTACGCCGCCACCGCCTTCACGGCGTCATCGTTGATCGGCGGGTTCGACCCGCGCGGGTTCATGGCGAACCGGCGAGTGGTGTCCTTGAGCGCCGCGCGCGGGACCCCCTGCGTGATCGTGGCGATGATCTCCTCGTACTTCCCGGTGCTGTGCAGCCACGCCGCGGGGGCCGCCTTCGCCAGCGGTGGCCCGTTCTGCCCACCAACGCCCTTCGCTCCGTGGCAACGCGCGCAGGCGTTCGCATGGTAGATCGAGTCACCCGTGGCGATGAGGGCCGGTGTGACGCCGGTCGGCATCATCGGCGGAGCCGGCGTCCTGGATGACGAGGCGGCTGCGGCGGCCGCCATCACGCCGGCGGATGTGCCGGTCGTCGTACTCGACGTGGCGCGACTGCACGAAGCCAAGAGGCTCGCGGCTGCGGCGACGGCGAAGACCTGTGCGGCGCTGGGTTTCATCGGGATGGACAAGCTCCGGCGAAAGGGAAGGGCGATCGGGCGGAACCCACCTATGGAGTACTCCGAAGATACCCCTCCGGCCACGCTCGCTACGAACCCGCCGCTCCCTCCAAACGGGAGCCGCCGAACAAGTGTCCCATTCAGGCCGGTCGGCGGATCCGCCGCGCTGAACGCACTTTGAAACCCCGGTCCTGCTCTCAGCCTAGAACTGGAGAAAGCACGGGGGGAACGTCACCTGCCCTAGCCGGCCGGGCTCGCAGTCGAGACGATCATCGGAGCGCCGCTGGCCATCCAGCGGCGCTCTGTTTTCTAGCCCGCGAACTTCCGGCGCGCCGCGTCCACGCTGGCGGCCAATGCCTCGACGTCCGAGGCGTCGTTGTACACGTAGAAGCTGGCGCGCGTCGTGGCGTGCACGTTCAGCGCGCGCATCAAGGGCTGCGCACAGTGGTGTCCCGCGCGCACGCACACGCCGTCCGCGTCGAGCATTTGCGACAGGTCGTGCGGGTGCACATCTGCGAGCGTGAAACTGACCACGCCGCCGCGACGATTCGCCGGCGGGCCGAGCACCGTAACGCCGGGGATCTCGGCAAGCGCGGCCATCGCCTGCGCCGCGAGCGCACGCTCGTGCGCGAGGACGTTCCCCCTGCCGAGCGCCGTGAGGTAGTCACACGCCGCGGCGAGCCCGATCGGCGCTTCGACATTCGGCGTCCCTGCCTCGAACTTGTGCGGGAGCACGTTCCAGGTCGTGTGCTCATCGCCCACATGCGCGATCATGTCGCCACCCATCTGGTACGGCGGCATCTGCTCCAGCAGCGCCCGGCGCATGACGAGGCCACCGCTGCCCATCGGCCCGAGCATCTTGTGGCCGCTGAACGCGTAGGCGTCAACGCCGAGTGAGTCCACGGATATGTCGAGGTGCGGCGCGCCCTGCGCGCCATCGCACACCGCCAGCGCGCCGACCCGCTGCGCCATGCCGACAATCTCGGCCACCGGGTTCACCGTGCCGAGCGCATTCGACACGTGACCGAACGCCACGACCTTCGTGCGTGGCGTGACGAGCCGGGCCATCGCGTCGAGGTCGATCGTTCCATCCGCGTGCAACTCGGCGATCACGAACTCCGCGCCGACCGCACTCGCCAGCGCCTGCCACGGCACGAAGTTGGCGTGGTGTTCCAGGCGCGTCACGACAATGCGGTCACCCGCCTTCACGTTCGCGCGGCCCCACGCGCTCGCGACGAGGTTCAGCGACTCCGTGGTGCCGCGCGTGAAGATCAGCGTGTCAACGTCTGCGACGCCGAGGAACTTCGCGATCCGGACCCTGGCATGGTGATACGCCTCGGTCGCCGCCGCCGACAGGCGGTACGCCCCGCGATGCGGGTTCGCGTTCACCGTCTCGTAGTACCGCGTGATCGCGTCGAGGACCACGCGCGGCTTCTGCGTTGTCGCCGCCGAGTCGAGGTAATGGAGGTGCGGTTGCGCGGCGAGCAGCGGAAAATCCGAACGCGGCGCAAGGGACGTCATGCCGGCGAGCTCAGCGTCGCTGACCCGCGTTCGGCTCATCGTCTGGCGGCTCATGAGGCCGACTCGCCGCCGGACTGATCCGTGGTCACGCTGCCTCCCGCGCCATGCAGCGCGGCCCGCATGGCGTGCCAGGCGAGCGAGGCGCACTTCACGCGCAGCGGGAACTTCGACACGCCGGAGAGGGCCTTGAGCGCGCCCAGCTCCGCGGCCTGCGCGCCGGCGCGGCCCGTGACCAGGGCGTGGACATCGTCGAACAGCTTGTCCGCGTCCGCGCGGCTCTTCCCCTTCACGACCTGCGTCATCATGGACGCGCTCGCCTTGCTGATCGCGCAGCCCTGGCCGCGGAACGAGATGTCCGCGACCGACTCGCCGTCCATCCTGAGCCACACGGTGAGCTGGTCGCCACAGAGCGGGTTCACGCCGTCCGCGTGCGCCGTGGCATCTGGCATGTCGCGGAAGTTCTTCGGCCGGCGGTTGTGGTCGAGGATGATGCTCTGGTAGAGCTCTTCGAGTTCGGCCGACATGGTGTTCGCGCGCGGGCGCCGTGCGACCGGCGTGCTAGCGCTGGACCTGGTTGGTGAAACGCTGGAAGGCGATCGCCTCCAGCGCGTCCTTCAGCGAGTCGATCTCCACGGTCTCGAGCACCTCGGCCGCGAACGCGTAGGTCAGTAGCGCGCGCGCAGCATCGGCGCCGATCCCGCGGCTCTTCATGTAGAAGAGGGCGATGGCGTCGAGGCGGCCGACGGTCGCGCCGTGCGTGCACTTCACGTCGTCGGCGAAGATCTCGAGCTGCGGCTTGGTGTCCACCCGCGCCTGGGGCGAGAGCAGCAACGCGTGGTTCGTCTGCTTGCCGTCGGTCTTCTGGGCCTCGGGGTCCACGAAGACCTTGCCGTTGAACACGCCGTGCGAGGCGCCGTCCAGGATGCCCTTGTAGAGCTCGCGACTCGAGCAGTTCGGCGCGATGTGCTCGACGAAGGTCTGGTGGTCCACGTGCTGCGTGCCGTCCACCAGGTACAGGCCGTTCAGGCGCGCCTCGGCGCCCTCACCGGCCAGCTTCGTGTAGATGTTCGTGCGCGACAACGCCGCGCCCGTGGCATACGAGAACGAGTGGAACAGCGAGCCGCGCGACTGGTGCGCCTGCAGCGTCCCGACATGGAACGCCTCGGCGCTTTCGCGCTGCACCTTGTAATGATGCACCCGCGCGCCCTCGCCGATCCGCACCTCGGCGACCGCGTTCGTCAGGTACTCGGCACTGCCGGTCGAGACGAACGACTCGACGATCGCGAGTTCCGCGTTCGCGTCCACCACGACGAGCAGCCGTGGGTGGATCACGCAGCCGGCGGCCGATGCGTCGGCGACGTGGATGATGTGCAGCGGCGCCGGCGCCTTCACGTTCTTCGGTACGCGCACAACAAGCCCGTCATTCACGAATGCCGTGTTGAACGCCGTAAAGGCCTGCTTGTCGAACGCCGCGAGCGAGCCCAGGTGATTCGCGACCCAGTCCGGGCCTTCCGTGAGTGCGTCCGGCAGGGTCGCGACGCGGATGTCCTTGCCGAGCGCGCCGAGCGCGGACAACGCGGAATCGAAGCGGCCGTTCACGAACACGGCGCGCGGCCAGCCGGATTCGCCGGCGGCGAGCGCCAGTGCGTCCGTCACCGATGCCGCACCGGTGCCGACCTTCGGCGTCTTGAACGTGCGCTCCGCGATCGGCGTCACGCTCGTGAAGTGCCAGTCCTCGTTGCGCGTCGTCGGGAAGCCGGTCGCCACGAACTCATCGTGCGCCCGCCGACGAAGGCCGGTGAGCCACGCCGGCGCGCTGCCGCCGGATGCGCTCGCGGCGGCGAACGCGTCCGTGTAGGTCTGCATGCTCGTCTGCATGCTCACGCCGCGTCCATCACCCATTCGTACCCGCGCTGCTCGAGTTCGAGCGCCAGTTCCTTGCCACCCGACTTCACGATCTTGCCGCCCGCGAGCACGTGCACGAAATCGGGCACGATGTAGTTGAGGAGACGCTGGTAGTGGGTCACGACGATCGTGGCGTTGTCGGGGCGCTTGAGCGCGTTCACGCCATCGGCGACGATCCGCAGTGCGTCAATGTCGAGGCCGGAGTCGGTCTCGTCGAGGATCGCGAGCTTCGGCTCCAGCACGGCCATCTGCAGGATCTCGTTGCGCTTCTTCTCGCCGCCCGAAAAGCCCGCGTTCACGGACCGGTGCAGCATCGCGGGGTCCATGTCCACCAACTTGAGCTTCTTCTCCATCAGGTCGAGGAACTCCATCGGGTCCACTTCTTCCTCGCCCTTCGCCTTCCGGATTTCGTTGTACGCGCTCCGGAGGAAGTACGCGTTCGTAACGCCGGGGATCTCGACGGGATACTGGAACGCGAGGAAGACGCCCTGCTGGGCGCGCTCTTCCGGGTCGAGCTCCAGGAGGTCCTGGTTCATGTAGGTGATCGAGCCGCCCGTCACCTCATAACCGGGATGACCCGCGATCACCTGGGCGAGCGTGCTCTTGCCGGAGCCGTTCGGGCCCATGATGGCGTGAACTTCGCCGGGATTCACGGTGAGGCTGATGCCCTTCAGGATGGGCTTGTCGCCGGCGTTGGCGTGAAGGGCTGATATGCTGAGCATGTGAAGGGCTGACACTGCCTGAGCAGGGAAAAGGCGGAAACGACAGATAACTGCGGAGACTGCAACGGCAACTGCAACTGCTCTTCGTTGGAACTGCAACTGCAACGGCGCACTACCCTCGGCGTTCCGGGCGTTGTTCCCCCAAGTCCTTGCCGTATCCGCCTTGATCCGCCGTTTCCGTTGTTTCCCTGCTACAGCCGTAGCAGTTATCCAACGGATCCTTCAAGCGAAATCCCGAGCAACTGCTGCGCCTCGAGCGCAAACTCCATCGGCAGTTCCTTGAAGACCTCGCGACAGAATCCACTCACGATCAACGAAATCGCATGCTCGGCGTTCAGTCCCCGCGCCTTGCAGTAGAAGATCTGGTCCTCACCGATCTTCGACGTGCTCGCCTCGTGCTCCGTCGTCGAGCTGTCGTTCGCGATCTCGATATACGGGAACGTGTGCGCGCCGCACTTGTTGCCGATCAGCATCGAGTCGCACTGCGTGTAGTTGCGCGAGCCCGTTGCCTTGGGGAGCATCTGCACGCGGCCGCGGTACGAGTTCTGCCCTTCGCCCGCGCTGATGCCCTTCGAGATGATCGTGCTCTTCGTGTTCTTGCCGATATGGATCATCTTCGTGCCGGTATCGGCCTGCTGCTTGTTGTTCACGAGCGCGACGCTGTAGAACTCGCCGGTCGAGTTGTCACCCTGCAGGATCACGCTCGGGTACTTCCACGTGATCGCCGAGCCCGTCTCGACCTGCGTCCACGAGATCTTCGAGTTGGTGTGCGCCTTGCCGCGCTTCGTTACGAAGTTGTAGATGCCGCCCACGCCGTCCTTGTCGCCGGCGTACCAGTTCTGGACCGTGCTGTACTTGATCTGCGCGTTGTCCAGCGCGACGAGCTCGACGACCGCCGCGTGCAGCTGGTTCGTCGAGCGCTTCGGCGCCGTGCAGCCTTCGAGGTAGCTCACGTACGCGCCTTCGTCCGCGACGATCAGCGTCCGCTCGAACTGGCCCGTCTCGGCGGCATTGATGCGGAAATACGTCGAGAGCTCGATCGGGCAGCGCACGCCCTTCGGCACATAGCAGAACGAACCGTCGCTGAACACGGCTGAATTCAGCGCGGCGAAGAAGTTGTCGCTGTACGGCACGACGGAGCCGAGGTACTTCTGGATCAGCTCCGGGTAGTTGTGCACGGCCTCGGTGAACGAGCAGAAGACGACGCCATGCTTGGCCAGCTCGTCCTTCATCGTCGTGCCGACGGAGACGGAATCGAAGATCGCGTCCACCGCAACGCCCGCGAGCAACTTCTGCTCGGTGAGCGAGATACCCAGCTTCTTGTAGGTCGCGAGAAGCTCCGGGTCCACTTCGTCGAGCGACTGCAGCGGCTTCACGCTCTTGGGCGCCGAGTAGTAGCGCGCCGCCTGGTAGTTGATCGGGTTGTACTTGACGTTCGGCCAGTGGGGCTCCGTCATCGTCTGCCAGCGGCGAAACGCCTTCAGCCGCCAGTCGAGCAGCCACTCCGGTTCGTTCTTTTTCGACGAGATCAGCCGGATGACATCTTCGTTCAATCCGGGCGCAATCGTGTCGGCTTCGATCTCAGTGACGAAGCCGTACTGATACTCGCGGTTGACCAGTGTTTCGATCGAGGAACCCATGCCGAGTAAAGTAGTCGGGATTGTGAGGTAAATCAATGTGGCCGTTGAGGTTGCGTCATTTCATTGGTCACATTTCTGGCGTCGGATAACCATATGAGCCGCTTTGACTTGGCGTGTTCGGGCCGCGGGTTAACGCCGTGGTGTAGGAAGCGTCAGAGAGAGTGAAGCGCTCACAACGGGCGCCAAGCACCTTGAAGGAGTTATGCAGCGGTTCAATCGGTCGGTTTATCGGAGTCTCATCGTTCTGGGCCTCGTTTCCGCGAGCGCCGTCGGCACGCTTGGCGCACAGGGTGGTGGCCAGCCGCCCGCTCGGCGCCCGCAGGCGCAGCGCACGCCGGCTACGGCGCCGGACAGCACGGTTCGGCGCGGCGGCATGGAAGGCGTGCGCGGTCCGATCGGTGCCCGCCCGCAATACGGGATCATCAACGGCGAACAGCCGATGGGTCGCGGTGGTCGCGGGCAAATGCGGTTCGGCCCGCCGGGCCGGTTCGCGCCTGGCTACATGGCTCCCGGCCAGTATGGGCCCGGCATGCGTGGGCAGATGCGCCCAGGCCCCGAAGCACGCGGCGGAATGGAGGGCTGGTTCGCACCGGGCCGCGGTGTCCGCGGGCAGATGCGCCCGGGCGCTCGCGCGGGGTTCGTCGCCGGCGTGCGAGCTGGCCAGATCCAGCAGCGCCAGCGCGCGCAGTTCGCGCGTCGCGCGGCGGTCGCTGACCGGATTCGGAACCTGACGCCGGAACAGCGTGACGCGATTCGGCTTCATCGTACCGCTGCGCGTGACGAAGCGCGTCGCCTGAATGAAGAAGTGAAGGCGGGCAAGCTCACGGAACGTGAAGCGCGCCATAAGTGGCTCGATTGGCGGCTTGATCACCGCCTGAACATCCGCCCCGACAGCGCTCAGCGCGGTCGCGGCGGTCGCCGCGGGCCGGGGGGTCCCGCGAGCGAAGGGCTCGGCGGCGGCTTCTAACGCGCCACGAGATCCCGAAAACAGCGGCGCGCACCGGTTGGATTACGGTGCGCGCCGTTTGTTGTTCAGGGAGCGGTCGGGCGGGGACGCGGCGCTCAACACCGTCGTCCGCCTGCCAACACCTACTACCTACTACCTACTACCTGTCCCTCACATCGCCAGCTTGATCGAGCTCACGTTCACCTTCGTGATCGTGCCGGCGTCGTTCCCGAACCAGAACTGCTTGGTCTTCGGGTCGAAGAACATGTGACGCACCGTGTTCCGCTCGCCGGGGATGATCGTGTTGCTGAAGAATCGCCCCGACTTCGGGTCGAACCCGACAAGCTTGTTCGGCTGCGACCCTGTCTCGGCCACCCACACGCGGTTTTGGTCGTCAATGATCATCCCATACGGGAGTGAGGCAGCACCGCCAGGGAGCGCCCAGTCAGTCACCTTGCCGGTGGCCGGATCCAGCATGCCGAGTCGACCGCGGCGATAGTCGGTGTAATAGACCTTGTCGTCCGACGTGATGGCGATCCGACGGTTCCGCGTGCTGTCGCTCGCGAGCGGGTAGGTCTTCAGCTCGAACGTCACCGGATCAATCGTCCCGATCATGTTCGTGTTGAACAGGTTGAACCACGGCCGACCTTTCGAGTCCAGCACGATCCCGTACGGATTGGTCGAGCGTGCGCCCTGCGGAAGCGGCGGCTTCACAATCCGGAACTGCTCGGTCTTCACGTTGAAGAATCCGATCGCGTTCGTTTGCTGCGCCGTAAACCACACGTTGCCGTCCTTGTCGAACACCATCGTGTGTGGGTCGCGCACCGTCGAATCGGTCAGCTTGTACACGGTGATCTCGCCGGTCTTCGGATCGATCTTGCCGAGCGTGCCGTTCCGGTTGCCTGTGTACCACACCATGCCCTTGCTGTCCACGAGGCACGTGTGCGGGTTTGTGCCAGGCGCGAGTTGATACTTGCGGAACTCACCCGTCTTCGGGTCTATGCGCGCGACGTAGTTGCCGCTCGGCGCTTCACCGGCCTGTCCGACGAAGAAGATCGCGCCATCCACCGGTGAGACCGACGGGTCGCGCGGCCGGCCCTCACGGCCCCACGGGACGACGTAGTCCTGCATCGGGGGCGCAATCAGGGTGGACTGTGCGCTGATCGCGGCAGGCGCAACGAGGCCTGCGAGAACCAGCGCAAAAGCACGTGTGCGAATCATGGATTCCTCCGGGGAGCGACTCAGACCAACGGTCTAATCTGCCGATACGGAATCCCGCCCGCAAACGCTGCCTAGTCTCGCCAGTTCATGAGCGGCAGCACGCGGTGCGACCGGTTCTCATCAATGATGTTGATCAACCCGATCTGCGCACCGCGCTCGAGCGAACGTGCGTAGTTGACGAGCCCGATCGTGAGTCCGCGCTGCGTGCCTTTGACCATGCTGCCCGCCGCGTTGAGCGACACACCACGGAACGTGCCGTTTGGCTCCACCCGGAGGACGCCGGGCGTGAGGACCAGGCCGCGCACGCGCTCCGCACCGACGCCGATCCCGCCGACCGCAATGCCGTGGATCGAGGAAGCGCCGACGCCGACTCCACCGATCGCGAGCCCGCGCATCGTGCCGCCCACGCCGGCGCCGACGCCGCCGATCAGGATCCCGCGCGCGTCGCCGCCGACGCCGAGGCCCACACCGCCAACGCCGATCCCGCGGAAGTTCCCCCCGATTCCCGCGCCGATCGTTCCGCCGACGAATCCGCGCGCGTTGCCGCCGATGCCGATTCCGACGCCGCCAAGCGCGATGCCCCGGTAGTTGCCGCCGACGCCTGCGCCCACGCCACCGATCAACAGTCCCTTGCCGTCACCACCCGCGCCAACGCCAACTCCGCCAATTGCCGCGCCCCTGAAGTCACCGCCGATGCCGGCACCAATCCCACCGATCACGATTCCTTTCGCGCGACCGCCCGCGCCGGCGCCAACGCCGGCGACGACGATTCCCTCGAGGTCGCCGCCGGCACCCACGCCAACGCCGGCGACGCCAATGCCCTTGAACCGGTCGCCGCTACCGAACCCGATCCCGCCGAGCGCGATGCCGGAGATCTCACGTTCCGCGCCGGCGCCGAACACGCCGAGTGCCAGCCCGCGGATTTCACTCGCGCCGGTGGCCGGGAGGCCCAGCGCGATGCCGCGCACGCGGCCGCTCATCGGGTCGTGCGGCGTCCACAGCGTGATGTTGATGCCGTCCACACGCCGGAGGTCGCGGTCGCGGAAGTTGATTCGGATGCCCGAGACGTCCGGGTGATTGCCGATCGAGATGCCGTTGCGTGTGCCCTGCGCGGCGGCGCTGCCCGACAGGGCGACGATTGCAGCGGCGAGGCCCGCGATGACGCGGGGCTGAACGATGCGCATGTGTGTCATGTGATTACGCTCGAGGGAACCACTCATAGGACAACACGCGACTTACGGCGGGTTTGAATGGGCGGTTTCGGGCCGCCGGGCCGCCGGGCCGCCGGGCCGCCGGGCCGTCCCGGCGTGACCGCGGTGCGACTGCTGCGCAGCTGCTACGCGACGGCTAACCGATGTCGCCGCGGGTGTCCACGTCGCGCAGCACGCCGCGATCGTGCACGGTCACGCGCGCAGCGCGCTCGCCGTACGCCCGCACCACTTCACGCGCACCACCGCTCGCAACCGTCATGAGCTCACGCCACGTGTCGCGATGGAAGTACACCGGGTGGCCGCGCTCTCCCTCGAACTCCGGCGCAACGATTGGCGCCTCGGTCCGCCGCGCACCGTCGAGAATCGCGAGCACGGCCTCGAGTGTGACGAACGGATGGTCCACCGGCCACACGACAACGCCGACGAGCGGCACGTTCGCGAGCTGCGCCAGCCCTAGGCGCAAACTCACGACCTGCTCGCCCTCGGCGTTTGCGTTTTCGACCTTGATCGTTCCCGCCGGCGTTGCGATGCCCGGCGGCAGCACGCAGACGATGGGCGCGAGCCCTGCGTCGCCAGCTGTCGCGCATATCGCATCCACGAAACGCCGACCGTCGGGGAGCAACGCACCCGCCTTCGGCTCGCCGTACCGCTTACCTGCGCCGGCGCCCATGACAACCGCCCCGACCGGGAACGTGGTCGCGCGCGCCATCAACCCTGCGAGAGCGTGAGCATCGCGCGAGAGAGCAGCGCAGCGGCCTGCTGCAGCTTGTAGCCGTTCTTCGACAGCGGCCGCGCGTCGTGCAGCGCACGATCCGCGAGCGCATCCGCGCTGTCGGCGTCGAGCGCGCCGCTCGCGACGTCCTCCTCCACCGAAGCGTTCACCCGCCACGGCCCAGGCGCCACGCCGCCGAGTACCAGGCGCACGCTGCCATCAACGCGACGCGCGGCTGCAAGAGAAACCGTCGCGAAGTCCCACGCCGCGCGCTGCATCAACTTGGTGAACTGCTGGGCGCCGCCCGCGGCCGCAGGCGGAATCTCGACGCGCACGATGACCTCCCCGCGGTCGAGCGACAACTCGGCGTGCGGGTCCGATGCGGCGTTCGCGAATGCGGAATCCAGCGGACGGCTGCGTTCCCCGTTCGGACCAAACGTCACGAGCGTCGCATCGAGCGCGACCAGCGCGACCGCGAGGTCCGACGGATGTGCCGCGTGGCAGGGGCCCGCGCCGAGGATCGCGTGATATTGGTTTTCGCCCTCAGTCGCGGGACAGCCCGCGCCGCCGTTCTTCAGGCAGGGAATGCGGGAGCGCAGGTACCAACAGCGCGGCCGCTGCGCGAGGTTGCCGCCGAGCGTGCCCATCTCGCGGAGCGCAGGCGTCCCGACCGCCGCGGCTGCATCGGCGAGCAGCCGGTAGCGGTCAACAATCAATGAATGCCGGGCGAGGTCGTCGAGCCGGACGGCCGCGCCGAGACGTGCGACGTGGTCGCCAAGCTCCACGGCGCCCATCTCCGCGATGTGCGACGTCGCGGCGAGCCCGCTCGCGCGCCCGATCCCCGACTCGAGGGCGACCAGGAGATCGGTCCCGCCGCCGAGCGGCGCCGCACCACCCGCGGCGGCACCGGCGAGTTCGGCAAGAGTCGTGGGCGCGGCAACTGTGAACATGGGCGCGGGACAAGGTACGGGCACTACGGCAAAACCGCGAGTGGCTAAATGTATCGACAGATAAATACATTATACTCAGTAGATTTATTTAGCTTTGAGCGTCGTGCGTGAATCAGTGCCAATGACTGGATCACGTCCGAGACCAGATTCATACCAGGCAGCACAACTGCTGTTAATAATCACAATAAAAGCCATAGATTTATTTAGTGACTACCTATGAGCGCGACCTAGCTCTTACTTCGCTCGCGCGCCTGGATTCCGCGGTCGAATCCCATGGACGGTCGTGGGGCGAGGCGCTCATCCTCCGGCTCGCGAAACAGTCATCCCCAGCCGGAACCGGCCTTGCCGCGCTGCTAGGGCTTTCCGCTCCAGCGCCGGTCTTCCACGCGTTGCTCGCGGCTCGCCATCCGTCGCTCCCCGCGGACCTGGCCATCCGCGCCGTACTCGACTCTGCTGGGGCTCCGAAACCGCAAACCCAGGTGCTCGGTCCCGCGCTCGCCAAGCTGTATAGAGACGTCGGCCCACATTCGCTCGACGTTTCGCTCGTCGCGCGCACCGCCGCGCACGCCGGAGCGGTGTTCCGCGCAGAACACGCGGGCGAGAACAGGGGTGGTGCCGCGGCGATCGCTTCGGCGGCGGCCCTGGTCGCCGTCGGCGCAGTCTGGCTTCCCTGGGTTACCGTCGCTCGCGACTCGCCGGGCCTGAGGGCCGCGGCCGTGCAGCTTGAGCGCTCCGGGGACGACGCACACTGGGTGGCTGCCTGGTGCGACGCACTCGCGCGCGCGGCCGCGTCGGCCGAGCGGGCGGTGCGGGCGGCCGCACGGGATCACGAGCGGACGGTTCGCGAAGTCGGCGCGACCCACCGCGTGGGCGCAACCGATGCAGCCGTGCTCTCGCACTTCGCCGGGGCCCTTACGGCCGGTGTCGCCGACGTCGTCGGTGCGACGGGGCTTTCCCAGCCGACGGTCGGGACAAGCCTCGACCGGCTGACCGACTCCGGGGCATTGATCGAGTTGACGGGTCGCCGACGCGACCGCGTGTGGATGTCGCGCCTGCACCGGGAGATCGCCGAGTCTCCCTGAGCGGCGGCTGCTGGTGGCGGTCCGCGAGCCCGCCGCCGTGACAAAGGGGCTGCCGGGGTCGTGTAGGTGATGTGAAGCTCCGCCTACAGGCTATCGGGACCGTGACGGCGCTGGTTGCCACCTACCTGGCCTGCGCGCCCGTTCCGCCCGCCGTCGCGCCCGTCCCCGCCGGGCCCCCCACCGAGCGCCTGCCGGAGATCGCAGCTGAGTCGTCGGCGCCGATGCTCGACGGCCCTGTCCCGACGGACCTGACCCGCGACATCGCCAGGCTCAGGGAGTCCGGACTTCTCGTGCCGGTTCGCGGCGTCCGCGCCCAAGGCGTCGAAGACTCGTTTGACGCGCCACGCGACGGCTCGCGGCGCCACGATGCCGTGGATATCCTCGCTCCCCGTGGGACGGCGGTCATTGCGGCGGCGCCGGGGATCGTACTCCGCGTGGGCACCAACACACTCGGCGGCAACGTCGTTTGGGTCGGCGATTCGGCGACGCGGATCGTGTACTACTACGCCCACCTGCAGGGGTTCGCCCCAAGCATGCGCGCGAAACGCGAAGTCGCCCGCGGCGACGTGATCGGGTACGTCGGGACGACCGGCAACGCGCCGGCCAACGTCCCCCATTTGCACTTTCAGGTATTGCGCACGACCGACTGGGCCCGGTGGTGGACCGGAACGCCGATCAACCCGCGGCCGTTCCTGGTTGACCTCGAGGTCGCCGAGTTGGCGCGCGTGCTATTTGCGGCGGCTGTCGCCGCTGGAGACCGGGAATGACCATGCGAGGGAAGGACCGTGCGGCGCTCCGCTCGGAAGCCAATGGCCTGCAGGCGAGCGTCCATGTGGGGCACCAAGGGCTGGCGCCCAACGTGATCCAGATGCTCGATGACAGCCTGCGGACGCGCGAACTGGTGAAGGTCCAGCTCTCAAAGCACAGCGACAAGACGCCCAAGGTGCTGGCCGGCGAACTCGCGGCGGCCACGGCGTCCGACGTCGTGCAGGTGATCGGACGCACGGCCACGTTCTACCGGGAAAACCCGGAGATCGAGCGCAAGGACGGTACGCCGCCCTGGCGGCGGTAGTTCAACCGCGGAAAGTCAACCGCGGAAAGTCAGCTCAGGGCCGTACGCGCTGGAACGCGATATCCCAAACGCGGGATGAACCGGAGTGCATTTCCGTGACGGCGCCGCGCGCGTCGCGCGTGAACCAGACTGAGCCAAGCGTTCCGCCGCCGGTGAAGCCGTCCGGGTACACGGGAGTCAGGGTTCCCTTGAGCGCGCCCCGAACCGACGCGACGAGTCGGTCGCCCTCGACGGTGAGGGTCCACACGGCCGGAATCTCGTCGGAGCGGTAGCGGCCGGCGAAGGCGGCCAACTGCGCCGGTGTCGGCTTCCACTGCTCCTTCGCCACCAGCGTGAACGGTACGGAGTCGGAGTCGGCGGCGAGGGCCCGGTACCCGCGGGCATTGCCGTCCGGGCCGAAGTCCACCAGCGCTCGATTGTTGCCGATCATCCAACCGCCGTCACGGAGCTTCCGCACCGGCGCGCCGGCAAACCCAGCTCCTGTACCGACCGGTTGGATCTCGTGGGTCCGGGCGTTCCGATAAATCCCGGCAATCTTCGCGACCTCGCCGGCCTCCGCCGCAACCGTGTCTGCCGAAGCGACGGGCGCGAGGCTGGGGACCAATGCCTCGACGAGCGAGCGAGTGAACTGCGTGGCTGGCGCGCCGGCCGCGTTGCAGAGCACCGCGATCGAAAGCTGCTGTCCCGGATAACGCGCGAGATAGGTGCTGTATCCACCGGTCGATCCCGAGTGCGCGATCTCATCCACGCCACGGAACTTCGACACAGTCACCCCTCGCGCGTACGAGATTGTTCGTCCGCTCGTAAGGACTGCCCGGGTCGTGAGCCCATCCACAATCTCCGAACTGACAAGGTTTTTCTTGTCAAGTTCATCGTTCCAGCGGAGCCAGTCGGCGACCGTCGTCAGCAGGCCACCAGGGCCGTGCACGTTTTCGAACGGCATCTCGAGCGACCAGCCACGCGGCGCGTTTGCCGCGCGCGAATACGCCTGCGCACGGCCGGGAACGATCTCGGTGAAGTCGTCCCGCCAGTGCGTGTCGCGGAGTCCAAGCGGCCGGAAGATGCGCTCGTTCGAGAACTGCACGAATGACATGCCACTCACCCGCTCGACGATGGTCGGGAGAAGCGCGAAGCCGGAGTTTGTGTAGGAGTAGTGGTCGCCAACGGGGTAGTTGAGCGACTTCTGGGCGAAGACCGTTTCGAGCAGGTCCTGCTGGGTGTGAACGCGGGTGGTGCGCGGCCATCCGGCGAGCGCGACCAGGTTGCTCCACTCGCGGAGCCCACTCGTGTGCGAAAGCAGGTGGCGAACCAACAGCGGCCGTGGGTACTCCGGCAGCTCAGGGATGTGTTTCCGGACCGGGTCATCGAGCGAGAGCTTGCCGTCGCGCACGAGCATCAGGATCGCCGTGGCCGTGAACTGCTTGGCGACCGACCCCGACTCGAAGATCGTACCAGCCGAAATCGGGACGCCGGCTTCGAGGTTGGCCATCCCATAGCCCTTCAGCAGCAGGTCGCGGCCGGCTTGCCGGACGCCAACCGCGCAGCCTGGGGTGTGCGTGGAGTTGAACTGCGCGAAGATCCTGTCGGCCTGCGACTCAAGTGTGGCCGGAGGGCCGGCGGCCCCGCGGCCGCCGCGCTGGGCCAGCGCCGTGTCCGCGAGCGCGATGAGGGCAACAGCGCAGGCAAGCATTTCAAGAAGCGGCCGGATCATTCGTCGCACGGTTCCCCCCAAGGAGTCGAGCCTTACACCTCGCCCGCGGCGGCGAGCACCCGCCACGGCGTCAACGGAATCTCGTGAAGCTCTGCACCGATTGCATCCGCCACGGCTGCGGCGATCGCCGGCGCAGTCGGGATAATCGGCGGCTCGGCCAACCCGCGGGCACCCGTGTGGTTGGCCGCGGCGTCCGCCTGGCCGACGCAGAACGCGTCGATCACCGGGGTGTCAGCAATCGTCGGGATCCGGTAATCGTGCAGGTCCGGGTTCAACTGGAGGCCGGTCGCTGGGTCGAGCACCCGCTCCTCGAACATCCCGTAGCCGAGCCCCTGGATGATCCCGCCCTCCAACTGGCTTTCCGCGAGCGTCGGGTTGAGGATGCGGCCGGCGTCGTGCGCCGCGACGATGCGCACCACCCTCACCACACCGGTGCGCGTGTCCACCTCGACTTCCGCGAACTGCGCGCCGAACGTCGCGACGCTCACATCGAGCGGGTTCGGGCCTCGCGTGCCTCGTCCGATGATCATGACGTCGCCGAGCTCCTTCGTGACCTCGGCAAACGTCATCGAGCGGTCGGTTCCGCGGACGCATACGGTCGAGTTGCGGGTCTCGAGCTTTCCGAGTGGAACGCCGAGCATCGGTGCCGCGGCGTCGAGCAGCATGCGCCGTGCGTCCTCTGCGGCCATGCGCGCGGCCGGGGCGACGGAAGGAGTGGTCATCGAACCCCACGAGTTTCCCGTGTAGGGAAGCGAGCCGGTGTCGCCGATCACGGTGTGCACGTCGGAGAGCCTGGCGCCCATGGCATCGGCAACCACTTGGCTGAGGATCGTTCGTGCGCCGGTGCCCAGGTCCTGGGTTCCCGTGAGCAGGTCAATCGAGGCGTCGGCGTTGATGCGTACGTGCGCATAGGCCGGCGGGCCGCCGCCGGTGGGCCAGATCTGCGCAGCCATGCCAAACCCGCGGCGAACTTGCGCGCGCGACGCCGCGGGGCCGCGGCGCGAGTCGCGGGTGTCCCAGCCGAACCGCGCCGCGGCTTGTTCGTAGCACTCGAGCAGCGCATTGCCCGACCACGGACGTTTCTTGCGTGGGTCGGTCTTGGCGTAGTTGCGCCGCCGGAGTGCCAGCGGGTCCATGCCGAGTTTGGCCGCGAGTGCGTTTATTGCGCCTTCCAGCGCAAAGGCGCCCTCGGCATACCCCGGCGCACGGAACGCCTGCATCGCGCTCGCGTTCACATACGCAAACGTCTCTTCCGTGCGCACGTTCGGGCACGCGTACAACTCGTGATAGAGTTGCCCGGGGCCGCCCTCCCAGCCGCCAACGCCGAGCGGGATGTCCGCGCTGAGCGAGATCGCGGTCAGCGTACCGTTCCGTTTCGCGCCGATCGTCACGCGCTGCGTCGTCGCGGGCCGATTGCCCGAATCCGACTGTTCGGCCTTCCGGCTGTTCACGCAGCGCACCGGGCGCCCCGTGCGCCGCGCGAAGATCGCCGCGACAAAGGTGTGCGGCCCGGCTCCGTTCTTCGCGCCGAAGCCGCCGCCCATGTATTGCTTGATCACGCGCACGCGTGACTGCGGCAGTTCGAGGCCCTCGGCGAGCTGTTCGCGCGTGCGGAAGATGCCCTGCGTGGATTCCCAGACGACGAGCTGGTCGCCCTGCCATTCGGCGACGGCGCCATGCGGTTCGATCGCCGAGTGGAGCTGCACGGGCGTGCGGTACTCGCGTTCGATCACGACGTCCGCCCGGGCGAGCCCCCGTGCGAGGTTGCCGCGCGCGTTCACGACCGGCGAGCCCTCGGCGACGTTGCCTTTGCTGCGCACCAACGGTGCGTCCGGCGCCGTGGCGGCTTCGAACGTGGCGGCGAACGGGGCGGTCTCGATCTTGGCCCGCAGCGCGCGGATCCCGGCGGTGACCGCGTGCAGCGACTCGGCGCAAACGGCGGCGATCGGCTGGCCGGCGTACGTGACCTTGCGCGGGAAGAGTCGCGTTTTCGCCGGTGCATCGCCGGGACCGATCACGTCGATCACGCCCCGAATCTTGCGCGCGGCGTCCACGTCAACCGAAACGAGCGTCCCGCGTGCGACCCAGGACCGGAGGATGATGGCGTGCAGCATGCCGGGCCGGGCGATGTCGGCCGTGTACTTGGCCTGACCCGTGACTTTCTCGCCGGCGTCCACGCGCACGGCTCGCGTGCCTACGGTTTCGAGTGCCGTGTCGGGCCCCCATGGGGTGGGCTCGAACGCCGGAATCTCCACGACGCGGGTTTCGGTGCGGCCTTCGACTTCGACGATCGTCTTGATGAAGCCCTTCCGCGGGGCGGGGCTCGCCTTCTTTCGTGGCATCGTCAACGAGCCGGCGCGGCGAACTCGCCGCGCGCGACCGCCTGGATCGCGGTGATGATCTTCGGGTAGGTTCCGCAGCGGCAGAGGTTCCCGCTCATGCCGACCTTGATCTCGTTCTCCGTCGGGTTCGCGTTCCGCTCGAGCAGGCGCGTCGCGGCGATCAGCTGGCCCGGCGTGCAGTAGCCGCACTGGGCCGCGTCATGCGCGATGAACGCGCGCTGCAGCGGCGCCAGCGTTTCGCCCGTTGCGAGGCCCTCGACCGTGGTCACGGCCGCGCCGTCACAGGCCTCGGTCAGCGCCAGGCAGGCGTAGGTGAGGCGCCCGTCCACGAGCACGCTGCAGGCCCCACATTCGCCGTGGCCGCAGCCGAACTTGGTGCCGGTCAGGTGCAGGCGTTCGGTGACGGTTGTCAGCAGGCGTTCGCCCGGCTCCGGCGACACCTCCGCCGCGCGTCCGTTGACCGTGAGCCGCATGGGGGGCTGCATAGGCCTGAAGATGGCGCACGGGCCTGTGCCCGGGAATAGATTTCCCCGGCATTCGCGTGATACCGAATACGCGGCGGACTGATCGAGGAACCTGATGCCGTATGTGATCACAGAGGCCTGCAAGGGCACCAAGGACAAGTCGTGTGTGGACGTCTGCCCCGTGGATTGCATCTACGAAGGGCCGGAAATGCTTTACATCCACCCCGACGAGTGCATTGACTGTGGCGCCTGTGAGCCGGAGTGCCCGGTGACCGCCATCTTCCCCGAGGAGGACGTGCCGGCGGCGCAGAAGCAGTACATCCAGATCAACAAGGAAGTCTTCACGTCTCCGACGCCGCCAGGGCGGCTGACGCGCTAAGTGGCGGGCGCGGCGAATCGTCCCGCGCCCCGGATTGCCGCAGGGCAGAAAGCCGCGGAGTACCTCGACACGGACCCCGCGGTCGGCGCGTTCTTCGACCGAACCGGGAAGCCCGAGCGCGTGGCGCTCGACACCGAGGGCGCAAGTTTCCATCGGTTCGTGGATCGGATCTACCTGATCCAGATCTCGACGCCGCGCGACCACGCGATCATTGACCCGCTGCCCGTGGCGGCGCCGAGCCAGCTCGGCGCGTGGATCCAGGACCCAAGCGTCGAGGTGGTATTTCACGACGCGGACTACGACCTACGGCTTTTCGCGCAGGACTATGGCTGGAAGGCGCGCAATGTGTTCGACACGAGGGTGGCGGCGCAGCTGCTCGGCGTGAACGCGTTTGGGCTTGCCGCACTGCTCGAATCGCACTTCGGGGTCAAGCTGAACAAGAAGCACCAGCGCGCGGACTGGTCCATGCGGCCGCTGACGGACGACATGCTCGACTACGCGGCGCAGGACACGATGCACCTGCTGGCGCTGCGCGACCGCATGGCGGACGCGCTGCGGAAGAAGGAGCGCTGGTCCTGGGCGCGCGAGGAGTTCGACCGGCTCGAAGGCATTCGCTGGAGCGACGAGGACGCGGCGTTCGCATTCCTTCGGATCAAGGGTGCCCGCGACCTCACGCGGCGTGAGCTCGCGGTCTTTCGCGAGCTCGTGCAGTGGCGGGATTCGGTGGCGAAGGAGATCGACAAGGCGACGTTCCGCGTCGTCGGGAACGAGGTGCTGCTCGAGGCGTCGAAAGCGCCGCCTGCCGATCGTGCCGCGCTGCTGCGCATCAAGGGCATGCCGCGCGGGATCGGCGAACGCCGAGGCGGTGAGATGCTCGATGCGATCCGCCGCGGCCTGGCCGTTCCGGAATCGGAATTGCCGCGGTTCCCCAAGGCGAAGCGGTGGGCGCGAGATCCCGATTTCGACGCCAAGGTTGCCGCGATCAAGTCGGTGCGCGACGCGGCGGCGAAGCGACTTGAGCTCGACCCCGGCGTGCTCTGCTCACGCGATCGGATGGAAGCGGTGGCTCGGCTGCTGCCGCGCGCCGTCGAGGAGCTGTCGGCGGTTGAGGGGCTCCGGCGCTGGCAGATCGCCGAACTTGGGTCCGGGTTTGTGAAGGCGCTCCGCGGGTACAAGCCGGTCGGGCAAGGCGGAGAAAAGGACGCCGCTTCCGACGACAGCCCGTACCTGAGTCAGTAACTCGTTGTTTCTTGACAACATAGGACAGAAGTGTCATATATGGAGGCGTATATGGAGGTTCTATGGACCTGCGCGTCAAGACCACGATACTGCTGACCACTGAAATGCACGATCAGCTGACACGGCTGGCCGAGCGGCAACACACGAGCCTGGGTGCGCTCGTGCGCGAGGCATGCGCCGAGCAGTACGGGATTGGAGATACGGGAATCCGTGTAAGCGCGGTCCACGCGCTGGGCGCGATGTCGCTGCCGGTCGGGTCGGTGAGCGCCATGAAGGCTGAGTCGGTCACACCGCCGGAGAAGCTCGCTCCGTGAAACTGGTGGACACGAACATCCTGATGTACGCCGCCGGCGAGGAGCACGCCAACAAGGCCGCGTCCGTGGCGCTCCTCGAGCGCATCGCACGCGGCCAGGACGACGCGACGATAGACGCGGAAGTGCTGCAGGAGGTGCTGCACCGTTACCGAGCGATCGGCCGGTGGGCCGAAGGCAAACGCGTGTACGATATGGCGCGAGTGATCTTTCCGGTCGTGCTCCCGATCACCGTGAAAGTGATGGATCGCGCGCGACTCGTCATGGACCGGCGCATGGGCATGATGGCGCGGGATGCGCTACACGCGGCCGTCGTGCTCACCGAGAAGCTCGATGGGATCTATAGCTACGACACCGACCTGGATGGGATACCGGGGGTGGAGCGCTTGGTACCCGGCGCGTAGCGAGAGTTCGCGGCGCTGTCAGCGGGTGAAAGCAACGAAAAATCAGCGACGGAGAGTTCGTCGCTCTCTCCCCGCTAGAACCCCAAGTACGCCCTCACCCGGGGCTCAATCCGCTCGGGACTCCACGGCGGCGACCACACGAGGTTGAGGTTCACCGCGCCCACGCCGGCCAGCGTCTTGAGCTGATCCTCGGCGTCCTTCATGATCTCGGGGCCGCTCGGGCACGCAGGCGTCGTGAGACTCATGTCCACGAACACGTCCGCCCCCTCGACTCGCACGTCGTAGATCAACCCCATGTCAACGATGTTGAGGTTGACCTCGGGGTCCTTCACGCGACGGAGGGCGAGCTTGACCAGATCCGGCGTGATGCCGCCGGCTGCGTCGCCTTCGATGGTGGATGTTGGGGACGGCGATGACTGATCGGACACGCCGACCAATTTAGCGCTTTACGACAGATTTGCTCGGGATTGACGCCTTGGTCGGGGCAGACTTGGCGGCGGGCACCCGCTGTGCCGGCGACGGCGCCTTGGACTGCCGAACCCGGGCCCGGCGGTACGGCTTGTTCCAGTCCTGCTGGATGTCGGTGCGGAACGAAGCCGGGAGGACCGGGATCGCATGCGGTTCGTCGAGCACGGCGAGCGCCGCCGCGTCGGCAACGTCGGCGCGGACGTCCGCGATCACAACCGCAGGCCGGCGAACGCGCGCGGCGTGGACTCGGTTTGTCAGCAGCACGACGAACATCTCTCGCTCGGGGTCGATCCAGAGCGACGTGCCCGTGTAGCCGGTGTGGCCGAAGGCGCGCCGTCCGAGGAACTGCCCAGCGCCGTGCTCACCGTTCCCGACCTCCCACCCAAGCGCGCGCGCGTCACGGACATGCTCGGTGAAGAGCCGGACGGTCGAATCCGCGATCAAGCGCACTCCGCCGATCTGCCCACCGTTGAGCATCATTTGAGCAAACACGGCGAGATCGAGCGCCGAGCTGAACAGGCCCGCGTGGCCTGCAACCCCGCCAAGCGCGAACGCGTTTTCGTCGTGGACCTCGCCACGAACGGGATATCCGCGCGGCGGGTGCTGCTCGGTCGGCGCGATCCGGTACTTCAACGAATCGGCGGGCCGGAACATCGTGTTGCGCATGCCGAGCGGCGTGAACACTTCCCGCTTCAGGAAGCGGTCGATCGGTTCGCCGGCCGCGCGTTCGACCACCCAGCCGAGCACATCGGCGCCAAGGTCGGAGTAGATCATCATGCGGCCCGGTGTGTACGCGAGCCGCGTCTCGAGCACGAGCCGTTTCGCGGCCGCGGGGGTCTTTGCCTTCCTCCACAGCTCGCGGCCGGCGGGCAATCCGCTCCGGTGGGAGAGGAGCATGCGCACCGTCACGTCGCCCTTCTTGCCGCCCGTGAACTCGGGCAGGTAGCGCTGGACCTTTGCGTCGAGGTCGAGCTTGCCGCGGTCGTACAGGATCATCGCGGCGGTCGTCGTCCCGACGACCTTGGTGAGCGACGCCACGTCGTAGATGCTCTCGTCGGGCGCAACGGGGCGCGCCGTCGTGCCCCAGGCCAAGGCCCCAAACCCCTGCTCGTACACGATGGCGCCCTTCCGGCCCACGATGACGGCGGCACCCGGGTAGCCCCCGGCCCAGATGCCGCGGCGCACCACCCGATCAATGATCTCGAGGCGGTCCGCCGACATCCCGACCTCGGCCGGCTGCCGGACCCGGAGTTCGTTGTCCGGCGAAGTAACCGGGCGCAGTGGCACGGCCGGCCCGGCAAGGGCCATTCCGACGGCAGGGAGGAAGAGGTGGAGGTGCATGCCTATCATTGAGGTACGGCCACTGGGCCTTACAAGTCAAGACGAGCCGCCGTTGGAGGCGGAAACCAATTTGGGACGCCGAGTGCCTAATTAGCCGGATCCGATGACCCCTACCGACCAGATCACGATCCGTCGCGCCATCAACGGCGACGAGGCCGCGCTGCGAGCCATTTGGACGCAGCACGCGCCGCGCATTGACGCGGTCGTGCGACGGTTGGTGGGCGACCCGGATCTCGCGGCCGACGTGGCACAGGAAGTCTGGATCCAGATCTTCCGCGCGCTGCCGACCTACCGCGGCGAGTCGCAGTTCTCGACGTGGACGCACCGGATCGCCGTCAACCGGACGCTGAATGCGCTCCGATCGCTGCGGCGGATCGGGAAGTCCGAGGTCGAGATCGAGGAGCATACGGCCATGGTGGACCACCAGGGCGACCGTACGCTGCTCGCGCAAACGATCGACGAGGCCGTCCAGAAGTTGGCGCCGGGAGCGCGCGCCGTATTCGTGCTCCACGACGTCGAGGGGTACACGCACGAGGAGATCGCCGAGGAACTCGGAATCACCTCAGGCGGGTCGAAGTCGCAGTTGTTCAAGGCACGCGCGAAGTTGCGCCGACTGCTCGCGCACCTGGTGGATGTCCCATCAGGCATTGAGTCGGCAAGGGAACAGGCATCCGATGTCGCATCTCTCTCCTGAACGTCTCGCCGCACTCGCGGACGACACGCCGACGCCGATCGAGGCGCAGCATGTCACGACGTGCGCGGCCTGCAGCGCGGAAATCGCCGCGCAGCGCCGACTGTCGCGGCTTGCCGTGACGGCCAGCATGAGCTTTGACCCTCCGGTCTCGCGGTTTGACGCGCTGCTCCCGCGGTTGCGCGCCGAAGGCCTTGCGGCCACTCCGGACCGCGGCGCGATCGCGCGGCGCTGGGGACTTCGCGCCGCGACGGCGATCGGGTTCGTCGCGCTTGGCGCGCTGGCGGGGCGCTGGAGCGCGGGCGGAAGGATCGAGGGCGCATTCGCCGGGGTGCCGTCGCTGCGTGGCAACGGCGGGATCACGGGCGTCTCGGCCCCTGTCCCGAACTTCCGTTCGCAGGACGAAGCCATGCAGGCGATGATGGCCTCGCAGCAGGCGTACGAAAACGCGGCGACGTTCCTCGCGGCGCAGGACACATCGCAGCGGTTCATCGGCCTCAACTCGGATGCGTATCGGACGCGGCTGGCGGCGCTCGACGAGATGACCGCCGCGTCACGCGCGGCGCTGTACCGCGCCCCGCAGGATCCGCTCCTCAATCAGTACTACCTGGCGTTCCAGTCGGCGCGCGAGCAGACGCTGCGCGAGCTCGTGGCCACGCTGCCGGCGTCGCGGCAGGTGGGGAGGTACTAGCATGCGACTGCCACTACAAGAAAAGTGTTGGGTTACCGGTTACCGGTTGCCGGTTTGGGTGACTGCGCTGGTGGGGCTGGGTTTGGCCTCGGTGGCCAGCGCGGCGGCGGCGCAGGGTTCGGCCGGCCGCGTGGTCATCAAGCGGTCGCTGTCGGATTCCGGTGGGCGCGACACGGTCAACGTCATGTCCATCACGGTTGCGCCGGAGGAGATCCTCCGCATGATCGGCGAACTGATGGCGTCGAGGCAGGTTGAGGAACGCGTGGTGGCGTCCCTGCGGTCCGCGTCGCGCGCGGATGCCGAACGGCTGCGAGAGCTGAACTTACAGTTGTCGTCCATTGCACGACGAAACGCTGGCCTGGCGTCGGCGATCCGGTTGCAGTGCTCGAAGGACATGGATCAGCCCGCCGGTTACCTCGGCGTGAACTTCGAAGGGATCGAGATGCGAAAGTCGGGCGCTGGGCCGATGCTCTACTTCCTCGGGGACCGGCCGACGATCGTTTCGGTGGAGCCGGGGTCGCCCGCGGAGCGCGCGGGGCTTTCCGCGCACGACGAAGTGGTGGCGATCGCGGGCAACGATGCGCGCAGGCCATTCGCGCTGGGCGAGATCCTGAAGCCGGGCGCGCGGGTAGCGGTGCGGGTGAACCGCGACGGCCAGGTGCGCGAGCACACCGTAGTCGTGGCGAAGCGCCCGGACGACTACGGATCGCCGTGCAGGGGCCTCGATGAGGTGATCAGCTTCGAGCGCACGGCTCCGCAGGCGGCGTGGGCGCGCCAGCGCGCCGAGGCGGTTGCTCGTGAGCCGGAGCGCAGGGTCGTGGTCGGCCAGGCACCTCTGGGCGGCTCGTTTGGCTACTCGTTCGTCACGCCGTTCCCGACGTCCGGCGCGAACATGGTCGGCGGCGCGTCGTTCCTCGCCATTGACCAGGAATGGCGCGAGACCCTTGGCGCCGACCGCGGATTGCTGGTGCTCTCGGTGCTGCCGGGCACGCCCGCGCAGTCCGCCGGGCTCCGGAAGGGCGATGTCGTGCTGAGCAGTGGTGACGACGTCATCGGCACCGCGACGGTATTGCGGCGGCTGGTGGCGAACGCGGGCGCGGCCGGCGTCACCTTGAAGGTGATGCGGGGGCGCGACCCCAAGCCGGTCACCGTCACGCTCAAGGCGTCAGAGCGCTAGGCGGCGGGTTCACCGGACCCGGCGGGAGGCGGTACACGAGGTTCGCCGTGCGCAGGTCCGTTGGCGACAGGACGAGTGTTTCGATACGCGGCGACATGATGTCCGCGGGATCGTTCGAGTGGTCGAGTCCGATGAGGTGGCCGACCTCGTGGACGACGATGGCGCGAACCGCCTGCTTGTCGTACACCTCGCCGCTCGCTGAGTGGAGACCGATCTCCATGTCGGCGCCGACAATCCACCAGTTCACGTCGCGCGCCCAGTAGGTCTTGCCAGCGGCGCCGTCCCCGAAGTTGTGCTTCCAGAGCACGCGGACTTCGGCGGCCGCTGAATCGTCGGTGAACAGGAAGCGCACCGGGATTCCCGCGCTCGACCACACATAGAGGGCGTCGCGTGCGATGTTGGGGAAGTCCGGCCACCAGTCTTGAACGGCCGGCTTCTTGTCGATCCAGACCAGGATCGGATTCGCGCGACGGTCCACCCATCGCGCGATGTTGTTGCCGCGGGCGCGAAGGATGTTGTCGATGTACGTGACGCCTCGCCCGTCGGCAATGGCCTGCGCGATCGCGCGATAGTCCTTGGGGGGCGGCGGGGGCAGGTTCGACCGCCGCACGGTGACGAGGTCACCCTCCTGCGTGGTCAGCGTCACGACGCCCGGCGAGTCCGCGACCGTCGTATCCCGGGTCCCGCCGCCGCCGCGTTTCGCGGCCTGCCGTCCGGCCTGCGTCCCGACAAACACGACGAACGCCAGGACGACGCCACCGAGGATCACGACGGGACGATTCACCATGTGCGCGGCTCAGGCGCCCTGGTCGGGCGCATCGAGGAATGACTCGACATGCGAGAAAAACTCGCGTGGTTGCTCCCAAAACGGCATGTGTCCGGCGTCCGCGATTTCCCGCACCGAGGAACGCCGGATCCGGTTCGCCGTGCTGACGGCGTTCGCCGGCGAGATCGGGTCTTCGCGTCCGTGCACGAGGAGTGTGGAGGCCGCGATCTTCGCGACGTCGGCCGTCCAGTCGTACCCCTCGCGCCGCAACCTTGCCGCAACCGATGCGCCGGTCTGGCTGGTCTCGCGTGGCGGCGCGAACGCCGTCGCCATCTCGCGGTCCACGAACCACGCCGGGTAGATCGCGCGTGAATACTCGGCATGGGTATCCGGATTGTCGTCGTGCAGGAGTCGCGGGTCAAGTGAAGCGAGGATCGCGCGCTCGCGGCCGTCCAGGCGGGCGAGCGCGGCGTCATGCAGGCCGGGAACCCAGTCGCCTGTCGAGCCGACGGCGTCAACCAACACGAGGCGTCGGACCGCAGTGATGTCGCGTGCCGCCGCCAGCATGGCGATGCCGCCGCCCCAAGAGTGACCCAGGATGTCATAGCGGGCCAGTCCCAACGCTTCGCGGAGTGCTACGAGGTCGCCCGCATCGAACTCGATCCGCGATTGCCGAGGGCCCGGCGCCGGCGACGAGGCCCCGCGCCCGCGCTGGTCGTAGAGGATGACTTGCCGGCGCGCCGCGAGCGGTGAGAGGGCGGGCCAGAGCAACGCGTGACTGTACAACATCCCGCCGTTGACACAGATCAGCGGCACGGCGCCCGGGACAGCGGGCGTATGAAACACCGCGAACGCCAGCCCGCGCGCCTGCACGGTCTGGCGGGTAAGCCGGGGCGAACGCGGCCGCGTCTTTCGGAACGCGGCGTACCGCTCGCGCGCGGAGTGCGTCGTGCCTCTGCTCACGCCCGACCCGGCTGCGCAAGGCGCGCGGCGGCCCACGCGGCGTGTTCGCGCACCACCGCATCGCCATCCTGCGCGGCGATCCCGCGGAGCAGTGCGGCGTCCGCGCCCTGGCCGACGTTGCCGAGCACGGTCGCGGCGTTCCGACGGAGCCCGGCGTACTTCGCGCGTTTAATGGCCGAGTTCCGGAACCGTTCGCGCCACCCGGGCTCATCGAGCGCAAGCAGCTCGATCGCGAGTTCGCGCGCGCCGGTCCCGGCCAGGCCCGCGCGCGCGGCGAACGCGGCCACCTGCGACGGCCGCGAGAACTTCTCGTTCCACGGGCAGACATCCTGGCACACGTCGCAGCCGTAGAGGTGGTCGCCAACGCCTTCTCGGAGCGTTTCGGGAATCGCGCTGCGGAGTTCGATCGTGAGGTACGAGATGCATTTCGTGGCGTCCAGCACTCCGGGCTCGACCAGCGCACTGGTCGGGCAGGCGTCGAGGCAGCGCGTGCACGTGCCGCAATGGTCGGTTGCGAACGGCGCCTGCGGCTCGAGTTCAAGGGACGTGAACAGCGCCCCGATGAAGAAGAACGAGCCGAGTTCGGGGTTGATCAGCATCGAGTTCTTGCCGAACCACCCCAGGCCGGCGCGCCGCGCGAGGTCGCGCTCGAGGATCGGGGCGGTGTCCACGAACGCGCGGGTCTTGCCACCGGCGGTTTGCACCAGCCAGTCGCCCAGCGCTTCGAGCATGTCCCACATGGTGCGGTGGTAGTCGTCGCCGCGGGCGTAGCGTGCGACCGGGCCCGGTGGTGTCGTGCCGCCGTAGTTGAGGGCGACCACGAGGGCGGAGTGCATGCCGGGCTCAGGCCGGCGCGAATCGCGGCGGATGTCGGCGTGCTCGCGCATGTAGTGCATGGTGCCGTCGTGGCCGTCGGCGAGCCACTGGTCGTACGCGGCGGCGGTGCTCGCCGGGCCCAGCGACGCGATGCCGGCGAGGTCGAATCCGCTCTCACGCGCGCGGTCGGTCAGGGCGGCCGACACCGATGCGCCTGGCGGCGTCACATCGTGCGCGCCCAGCGCGCATAACGAACGATGTCCTCCGTGGGCGGGACGGCGTCGTGCGATCCATAGGCCGTGTGCATGCGCCAGCGCACGTAGGTGCGATCCGGCAGCGGCAGGAACGGTGGACGACGGTACCATGCCCGCGCGCGGAAACGCCACGCCACGCGCATGAGGTCGAGCGCCAGCCGCGGATCCGTCATGCAGCGGAGCGTCAGGCCCAGGATGAGCCGCGTCCATGTCATATGGTGAAAAATCGCATGGGCGACCGAGTCCCGGCAGTAGTTTTCCCGCACGATGTGGATGCACGGTGCGATGCCCTGGATGAGCCGCCTCGCGTCGCACGGGTACTACCGCGTGACGGTGGGCGGGGCGTCGCCGCCGACCAGCGGGCCCGAGTTGATCGTGGCCAACCACACCAACTCGCTGCTCGACACTGCGTTCGTGGTCCTCGCGGCGCGCCGCCGCGTGCGGTTCATGGCCAAGGCCCCTCTCTTCGTGTACCCGGGAATCGGCTGGCTGGTGAAGGCCGTGGGGTCGGTGCCGGTGTACCGGCGGCAGGACGATCCCAAGTTGGTCGCGCAGAACCTCGACGTATTTCGCGACGTGTATTCGGCGATCGCCGAGGGCTACGCGGTCGGGATTTTCCCCGAGGGCACCAGTCACAGCGCATCTCGGTTGCAGCCGCTCAAGACCGGCGCAGCGCGGATCGCACTCGGCGCGGCCGAGCAGCTGGGTGGGCGCGCGTTCCCGATCATCCCGATCGGGACGATCTTCGCCGACCGGCGCACGTTCCGAAGCCGCGCGCGCGCGGTCGTGGGCACGTCGTGCGTATGGGATGACCTCGCGGCACGCGGACCTCGTGATCGTGAGGCCGTGCGCGAGCTCACGCGGCGGATCGAGCGATCCATGCGCGACGTGACGGTGAACCTGCACACGTGGGACGACGAAGTATTGGTGAATGCGGCGGAACAGGTCTGGGCGGCCGAGTTCGGGAGTCCGGCCGACGAAAGCTCCCGGCTGGTGCGACTCCGGGTGACGACCGAAGCACTCGCGCGGCTGCGTCTCGGCGACGACAGCGCGTGGCGCGCGGTCGCGCGCGAGATGCGGGCGCACGCGCGGCTCCTGGGTCGCCTCGGCATCTCACCGGCGGCCCTGCGCGCGCCGGTCACGGCCGGCGTCGCTGCCACGTGGCTGGTGCGGCGCCTGCCGAAGCTGCTCCTGGCCCCGCTCGCGCTGGCGGGCTTCCTGCTGTTCTGGCTTCCGCGCGCGGTGACGGACAAGGTCGGCACGTACGCGTCGCGGGCTGAGGGCGACGATTCCGTGCCGACCTTTCGCGTGATGTACGGCGGCGTGTTCTTCGGGCTGTGGTTTATCGCGCTCGGTGCGGCCGTCGGCGTCACGTTCGGCTGGCTCGCCGGCATCGCGACCGTGCTGCTGCTCCCGGCGGCGGCCTACGGCGCGATGGCGATCGGCGAGTCGCAGCGGTTCGCCTGGAAGTCCATCCGACGCGCATTCGTTTCCTGGAAGCACCCCGAGCGAATCGCCGCGCTGCGACAGCGGCAGCATGCGCTGGCCCAGCGGCTGCGCGACTTGTTGCGCGAGGCGGGCGGGTAGCAGCGAGCGCTACGTGGCGAGCCAGCTCGTTCCATCCTGCGGACCGCCCACCCGAACCCCAAGCACTTCGCAGGCCGTCGCGAACACATCCGCGGTGCGGCGCGGTGGCCGCGCGACCGGCTTGTTGACGATCAGCGGCGCCATCATGTGTTCCCTGTGCAGGGCCCCGTGGGCGGACACGTGCGGGATCGGTTCGTACTTCGCGCGGAAATCGTAGCCGCGCGCGGCGCTGAGGATGATGTCGCCTGAGCGCGAGCAGCCGACGAGTGACGCCAGCTGGACCAGGCCGTCGGGGTAATCGGAATCGCGCATCAAGTCGTAACTGGCTTCCGCATCCAGGCCGCGCCGGGTGCCAATCGCCAGCGGGTCACCGGATCGGCATTCATACGAGTACGCGCCATCGTGCCAGCTGAGCACCGCATGCCCGCGTGCCCGCGCATGCACCTCGCACGACGTCGGCGACGCGGGGAGCACCATGAGATCCGTTGCCGGGCGGTAGAGCAGGAGGTCGGCCAGCCAGCCCCATTCGGCACGCGCTGCGGGCCACCACGGCCGCACCTTGGACTCGATTCCCACATGGACATGCGCCATCGCGTTCCCGCTCACCATGACGGCCGCGCGGTGGCCGAAGCCGATCGTAAACGGATGCGCGCGCGTGCGGACTCCGTGTTGGCGCAAGAGCCCGGCGAGGTCTTCGTGCGTGTGCACGGGCGAATGGCCGTGGTCGCTGACCACCCAGAGGTGCATCGCATCCCAACGGCCGTCGGCTTCCGCGTCCGTGCGGATGCGTGCGACGGTGTCGTCCACGCTCTTCAACGACTGCCGCACCGTGGCCGCGGCGTGCCCATTCGCGTGGGAAGTCTTGTCGGGTCCGGTCATCGCACAGAACGCGAAATCGGGTCGGTCGCGCCGGATGCGAGCGGCGAACTCCATACCGCGACCCCGATCCATATCGAGCCAGCCGGTGACGTCGCCGCGGAAATGCGTGACTGCGGCGCGCCAGACGAACCACGGCCCGCGCACGATCTTGTCGCGTCGCTGCAGGCCGCGCTCGATCACGGACAGGGCCGCGAGGTGACGAGGCACGAGCTCGAAGATCGTCGGGGACCCAGCCGGGATGTCGCCATCCGTCGACGCGATGTCGTAGCCGACATAACTGCGCGAGTACGCGGGCCAGCGCGCTCGTGTGCGGTCGCGGTCGTACCAGCGGATTCCGGGCAATCCCACGTGGCCTGGAAAGCGGCCCATGATGAACGGCGCATAGGCCGGGCCGGTTACCGAGGGAAAGACCGACGTCACCTCGTGCATGCCGCCCTCGGTGCGGAGCCGGGCAAGCGCGGGAAGCTCGCCCGCCCGTATGGCCGATTCGAGGACGTCGTACCTGGCGCCGTCGGCGACGAGCACCACCACACTCGGTCCGACGAAGTCGCGGGAGGCCACGCGGGAAAGTAAACTCCGGCAATGGCAACGAAGAAAAACGGTTCGCGAGACGACGACGCGGAGCAGGAGCCAAACGGCGACGAGATCGCGCCTCGCGTCGTGAGTCCGGCGCGCCGCAGGTCGGCGGAGATGGAAGCGCTCACGGCGTACTACGAGCGCGTGGCGGAAGGGCACCGCGCGGCCGGCCGCGAGGCGCCGCCGGTCAGGGTGTCGTCGGTGCCGTCACGAGTGGATGACGCCATCCGGAACGTCAGCCACGTCACCGAAGACACCAAGCTGCTGCAGGGCGTCACGCCCGCCGACGACTTCACGCGCGGCGATCCGTGGCGCGTGATGCGCATCATGGGCGAGTTCATCGAAGGGTTCGACAAGCTCGCGGGGCTCGAGAAGGCCGTGACGGTATTCGGGTCGGCGCGCACGCCACCCGAGGACGCCCAGTATCAATCCGCGGTCGAGGTGGGTCGGCTGTTGGCCCAGCGAGAGTTCGCCGTGATCACGGGCGCGGGCCCCGGGATCATGGAAGCCGCGAACAAGGGCGCGAAGCTGGCCGGTGGGCGCTCGATCGGCTGCAACATCGAGTTGCCTTTCGAGCAGGGATCGAATCCCTACATCGACACGCTGGTCAACTTCCGCTACTTCTTCGTGCGGAAGACGATGTTCATCAAGTACAGCAGCGCGTTCATCATCTTCCCGGGCGGCTTCGGGACGCTCGATGAGCTGTTCGAAGCCGTGACGCTGATCCAGACGGGCAAGATTTCGCAGTTCCCGGTGGTGCTCTTCGGACGGCACTACTGGGCCGGTATGCTGCGCTGGCTCCAGTCGCGCGTGCTTGGCGAAAAGAAGATTTCCGAAGGCGATATGGACCTGATGGTGCTCACCGACGATCCGGCGGAGGCCGTCGAGGTGGTGAGCGCCGCGTACGCCGCACAAGTCGCGGCGGCCGTGCGCTAGCGGCCGACAACCCAACAATTCCAGGATAGATGTCCAAGTCGAAATCGTCACCCGACCGCGAGCGCGGCGGGTTCAAGGCCTCGCGCCACGGAACCGGCGGTGCGAAGGCCCGGGCAAGCGCGTCGGGCCCGAAGGCCGCACAGAAGAAGGCCGCCGAGGCGCGCGAGGCCGCCGGCGCCAAGCACACCGCCGCTGAGGCCAGCCGATTCCTGCGCGGCGCGCGCATCGCGCCGCGGCGGATTGACGGACGCGAGACCGTCGAGCAGATGATTGATGAGGTGTTCCAGTCGTACAACTCCGGGCGCCTGCGCGAGGCCTGCCAGCTGTACAGCGAGAAGATGCTGGAACCCGACGTGACGGTCGGCCTCACGCTGACGGGCGCGCTGACGCCGGCCGGACTCGGCATGAGCTGCATCATCCCGCTCATGGAGGCGGGGTTCGTGGACTGGATCATCTCCACGGGCGCGAACCTGTACCACGACACGCACTTCGGGCTGGGTCTCGCCATGCATCGCGGCAACCCGCAGGAGAGCGACGTGGTGCTCCGCGAGGAAGGGGTCGTGCGCATCTACGACATCTTCTTCGACTACGACGTGTTGCTCTCGACGGACGCGTTCTTCCGGCAGGTAATTCGCGGCAAGGAGTTCCAGCGTACGATGTCGAGTGCGGAGTTCCACTGGCTCTGCGGCAAGTACGTCGCCGAGCGTGGTCGCGTGCTCGGGCTCAAGGACAAGTCGTTGTTGGCGTCCGCGTATCGCTGCGGCGTGCCGATCTACACGTCCTCGCCGGGCGATTCGAGCATCGGGATGAATGTCGCGGCGCTGGCGCTCGAGGGCGGGACCTGCGTGATCGACCCGAACAAGGACGTCAACGAGACGGCGTCAATCGTGCTTGCCGCGAAGCGAGGGGTCGGGCGTGGCAAGGGTGGCCGCAGCGCAATCATGATCATGGGCGGCGGGAGCCCGAAGAATTTCGCGCTGCAGACCGAGCCGCAGATCCAGGAAGTGCTCGGCATCGACGAGAAGGGGCACGACTACTTCCTGCAGGTGACGGACGCGCGCCCGGACACGGGCGGCCTTTCGGGTGCGACGCCGGCTGAGGCGGTGAGCTGGGGAAAGATTGACCCGGATCGACTGCCGGATGCGGTAGTCTGCTACCTCGACTCGACGATCGCGCTGCCGCTGCTCACGAGTTACGCGCTCGCAAAGCGGGAGCCGCGGCGCCTGCGCCGGCTGTACGACCAGCGTGCCGCGCTGATGCGCCAGCTTGAGTCGGAGTTCCGGAAGGCGAACGGATAGCTGGTCTCTTGGCTCGCGCGTGAGGCGTTCTTCCGCGGGCTAGTCCTCGCCAACTGCGGCTGCGGACGCCCGCGTGCGAACGCCTTACGCGCTCGCCCGCGGCACTGCACGACACATCGCGTGCGAACGCCTTACGCGCTCGCCCGCGGCACTGCACGACACATCGCGTGCGAACGCCTTACGCGCTCGCCGGAGCACTACAACCGCTTACTGTGAACCGCCGAGACTGAGGCTGACACCGGCCATCAGTGGCATGTGGCTCCGCTTCTTGGTGCCGCTGCCCGACATGATGTACCCTGGCCCCGCCCAGATAGCCCACTTTGGGCTCGCCATGTACGTCAGGCCGGCGGCCAGCTGGAATGCCATCTCCGAGTCCGACTTTTCGCCCTTGACCTTCGAACTCATGGACCCGATGCCCGTCACGATCCACGGATAAAGCTTCATGTCGTTCGGATTGATGTCGTACCCCAGGTTCGCGAAGAAGCTGTTTTGCGACACGCTTCCCGTCCCGACCTTCTGATCCCACGACCCCATCTGAAGCTCGCCCTGGACGGAAAGGCCTTTCACTGACTTGATTGGAATGCCAAGGCCTAACGTCCCGATCATCCCCGATTCACGGCCACTTGGGGGGTCGCCGTCCGGCATGGACATGCCGCCGCCCGCCCAGATGTACGCTGATTGTGCCTGCGCCGCCGATGCCGCCGTAAACACTGCCACCGCGAGGACCGCCAGACGTGACCGCATGTTGCCTCGGTGTGGGGAATGTGTGCCCGGCTAACCCCGGTTTTTGGGCCAGCCGAAGGGGCGCGCTCCGCCTACACCAGCAGCGCTCCTGGCGATCTTGTCAACGGGCAGGGTACGTCCGCCGGACACTCGCCACGAAGTTGGCGTGCGACCAGTCGAACAGGGTCACGTAAGCGAAGAGCGGTTCGCGCCCGAATACGTCGCGCACGATCGCCGGATCGGGCCATCCGTCCCCGATGCGCCGGTCAATCTGCGCGACAGTCTGCTCGATCCAGTCGGCCTTGGCGTTGAGCAGGCCGGCGCCGTCCTTGAGCAGGCCACGGTGCGCGTCGAAGACGCGTGTTGGGCCGAGCGCAACGGCCTTCCGGATGGACGCAACCTGCGCCCGCACGTCCTCGCGATGCACGGGATGCGCGACGCGGACCTTCACGCCGAGGAAGAGATCCGCGGCGAACAAGGTCCGGGTATCGGCGTCCCAGACGCAATAGTGGTCGTACGAATGGCCGGGCGTGAAGACCATCTCGAGGCCCTGCGCGACAAACGGCGTCACGGGCGACCGCAGCAGCGGCATCGCCCCCCACGACCACCAGCGGTGGGGGCCGCGCCGCTGCGGGGTCTTCAACAGCGCCTCGCTATCGGGTTGGAGCTGGATCGGCACGCCGGCACGCGCGAGCCGTTCGGCGTTACCGGCGTGGTCGTCGTGGGCGTGCGTGATGATCACGCCACGACACTGCGATTCGCGAATCCATGCGAGCAGCTCGTCGCCGACATCGTGGAACGCCGAGTCGATGAGGACACCGCGAACGGCGTAGCAGCTCACCGAATAGCCCACGAGGCGACTCCGCCAGGTGGAGAAGTGCAGCCGCTGGACGTCCCCATGGCTCTCGACACGCAACATGGATGGAACCTATCTTATGACTACAGGCGTGGCGCCCGGCCCAGAACTCCGAGCCGGGCGCCCGCTTTTTCAGCGACACGACCCTCGCGACCCCGACCGCCCATGATCGAGGCCCTCAAGCAAAAACTGAACGACGAAGCCGACAAGCTTCGCTACGAACTGAACGTCACGCTTCCCGCGGAGATCCGTCGCGCCGTGGAGATGGGCGACCTGCGCGAGAACTCGGAGTACAAGGCCGCGCTCGAACGGCAGAAGTTCGTGCAGGCCAGGCTCGGCCAGCTTGGCGAACGGCTGGCCCGGCTGACCTCGATTGACGTGACGCAGATTGCGACCGACGCTGTTGGGCTTGGCTCGAAGGTGGTCGTGCTCGACGCCGATACGAAGGTGAAGGAGACGTACCACTTCGTGTTCGGCGACGCCCTGGAGCTCGAAGACCACCACGTCACGATGGCGTCACCGATCGGCCGTGCGATGCTGGGCAAGAAACAGGGCGAGGTGGTCCTCCTCCGGCTTCCCGCGCGCACGCGAAAGCTGACGATCGTCGAGCTGGTCACGATCCACCAGGCATCCGAAGCCGACCTCGAGGAAGACCTCGACTAGCCGGCGCGCTACGCCTCGACCGTGAACATGCGCGCGCACTCGGCGCAGTAGGATTCCACCTGGCGCGCGCATTCCGCCGCGTCCCAGTCGAGGTGCCGCGCCACTGCCTGGGCCACCCGCAGGGCCGCCGGGATGCCGTGGTCTCGCGACGCGAAGGCGACCTTGGTGCGTCGGATCAAGATGTCGCCGAGCGTGCACGCCATTTCCCGTTCGGCTCCGTGCACCGCATCGGCCAGCGTCCATGCGTGACCCGGCAGGATAGGCTCGAAGAGCTGGCCGAACACCGGCGAACGCGGCGGAAGCTCTAGGGGTTCAAGCGCCGTGCGGCACGAGTGGGCGGTCGGCTGTGCGCGCAGCTTCCGCACGACGACATCCACGACCTGCTCCGCGATCCGGCGGTACGTCGTGAGCTTCCCGCCGGTCACGGTGATGATTCCCCGTGGCCCGGTCGCGATCGCATGTTCGCGTGAGGCGGAGGCGGGATCGCCGGCGTTTCGCGCGGCGACGAGCGGCCGGATTCCGGCCCACGACGCCAGCACGTCACGTGCGGTCAGCGCCGCGCCCGGGAAATAGGCGTTCACCGCTTCGAGCAGGTAGGCGACATCATCTCGCGTCGCGCGGACGTCGTCCGGCGGCATGGTCGTGGCGGTATCGGTGGTGCCGATGATGGTCTGCTCACCGGCCGGGAGGCAGAACATCACGCGCGCGTCGCGCGGCGAGAGCATGGTGATCGCGCCGCGGTTTCCGACCCGCGCGGCCGGCACGGCGATGTGCACACCCTTCGTGCCGAGCACCGCGGCCGGCGACTCGGCCGCCTCGAGCCGCCGGATGTCATCCGTCCACGGTCCGGTGGCGTTCACCACCGTGCGCGCGCGTACCGTGAAGTCACCGGCGCCGAGCGAATCGCGAATGACGAGCTCGGGCGACTCGCCGCCGGTGAGCGCGATGACCCGCGCATGATTGAGGACGACGGCGCCGTGCGCCGCGGCGCTGAGGACCGTCGCCAGCGTCAGCACGGAGTCGTCGGTCGCCGCGTCCCAGTACTGGGCCCCGCCGAGCAGGTCGTCCGACCGCAACGCGGGCTCGGCCTCGCAAATGCCGGAAGCGGAACGGCGGCGATGCCGCCCGACGTTGGAGAACAGGGCCAGCGCATCGTAGAGCCCGAGACCCGCCGAGAGCTTCCAGCGCGGAATGCGCGCGCCGGCGTACACGGGCCACGTGAACCGCAGGGGGCGCACCAGGCGCGGCGCGGTCTGCAGCAGGGTCCGCCGCTCGTGGCTCGCCTCGAATACCAGGTGAAAGTGCCCGTGTTCGAGGTAACGCACCCCGCCGTGGATCAGGCGTGAGGACCGGCTCGAAGTCCCGCTGGCGAAATCATCCCGTTCGACCAAGGCGACGCTGAGCCCCCGCAGCGCCGCGTCGCGCGCCACGCCGGCACCGGTGATGCCGCCGCCAATGACGACGAGGTCGAACGTGCCCGATGACAGCCGTCCGCGGGCAGCGTCGCGCCAGGCGATCACCGGCCGGCCGGCGCCGGGGCTCACGCCTTCGCTGTGCGGACGGCGATCGCCAACGAGACGGCGGCGAGCGTCGAGATCACGCCGGGCGCCGGGAAGAAGAACCACCAGCACAAGCCGGCGATGGGGATCGCACCCAGCGCCATGCAGAGGATGAGCGGTCGGGCCAGCGCGGCATCACGGCGCGCGAGTGACGACAACGCCCAGAGCACGCAGGCCAGGAGGGCCAGGTTTGCCGTCAGGAGCCAGCCGAGCCCTTCATAGAAGACCAGGTGCGACCGCCGGACACCCATGACGTCGAACTCGAAGAGCCCGATGGCTGCGAGCGCATTGGCCTCCTCGGCCCCGCGGGCAGCGGGCACGAGCATGCCGGCGGTGTGTGCCCCGCCGAAGAACGCGTACGAAAGCGATGCAACGCGAACCCAGAACCAGGATGCCCGATACATGGTTGCTCCGGCGAAAGTGCGAACGAATTTCGCCCCTGCGGCGGTGCTCGGCAACGCACCCGAGTGCCCGTGAACAATGGCCCCGGCGTTGCCGCGCGGGCAGATTTCCCATATGGCACTGCGGGATACCGGGAGGCGGGTCGCGATCGTGGCGGGCGTGCGTACGCCCTTCGCGAAGGCCGGGTCGGTCCTGAAGGATCTCAGTGCGATCGAGCTGGGCAAGCTGGCCGTGCGCGAACTGCTGGCGCGCTCCGCCGTCGAGCCCGGCGACGTGGACCTGCTCGCGTTCGGCACGGTAATCCCGTCGGTGCTCGCCCCGAACATCGCTCGCGAAGTCGCGCTTATGCCGCAGCTGCCGAAAGGCGTGCAGGCGTGGAGTGTCGGTCGGGCCTGCGCGTCCGCGAACCAGGCCATTACCGACGCCGCGGACCAGATCGCACTTGGCCATGCGGACGTCGCGATCGCCGGCGGTGCGGAATCGTTGTCCGCGGTGCCGATCCTGCATTCCCGTGGATTCTCGGACGCGTTGGTTGCCGCGTCGAAGGCGAAGACGCTTGGCGGCCGACTTGCAGCTCTCGCGCGGATCCGGCCGCGGGACCTCGTCCCCATCACGCCGGCCATTGCGGAGCCGACGACGGGCGAGACGATGGGACAGTCCGCGGACAAGATGGCCAAGCTGAACGGCGTCACGCGTGCGGAGCAGGACGCGTTTGCGCTGGTGTCGCACCAGCGTGCGGCGGCGGGATCGGCGGACGGGCGGCTCACGGCGGAGATCGTGCCCGTGCCGACCGGGCGCGGATTCGACACCGTCCTCGATCGCGACAACGGCGTGCGCGCGGACACGTCGCTCGAGCAGCTCGCGATGCTCAAGCCGGTCTTTGATCGCGCGTATGGTTCGGTCACCGCCGGCAACGCCTCGCCCCTGACCGACGGCGCAGCCGCGGTGCTCCTGATGAGCGAGGAGCGGGCCAAGGCGACCGGCGCGAAGCCGATCGCGTACATCCGCAGCTACGCGTACGCAGCGCTCGATCCCGGCGAACAACTCCTGCAGGCCCCCGTGCTGGCCGCGCCCGTCGCGCTCCAACGGGCGGGACTGGCGCTCAAGGACATCGGCCTCGTGGAGATGCACGAAGCGTTCGCGGCGCAGGTGCTCTCGAACCTGCGCGGTTTCGAGTCGAAGGCGTGGGCGGAACGGGCCGGGTTCAGTACGCCGGTCGGCGAAGTGGACCGGACGAAGCTCAACGTCATGGGCGGTTCGATCGCGATCGGGCATCCGTTCGGCGCGACCGGGGCGCGCATCACGACCACGCTGGTGAACGAACTCGCCCGGCGCGATGCCCAGTTCGGGCTCATGACGGTGTGCGCCGCGGGCGGGCTCGGGTTCGCGATGGTGGTCGAGCGGGCATGACCACCACGGGAAACGCGATCCGCGTCGAGCGAGACGGCGATATCGCCGTCGCCCTGTTCGACCTTCCCGGCGAGCCGGTGAACAAGCTGACGCGCAGCGTCATCAAGGAGTTCGACGCGATGCTGGACGCGGTTGAGCGGGACGCATCGGTGCGCGGCCTCGTGTTCATGAGCGGTAAGGACACCGGGTTCATCGCCGGCGCCGACATCGAGGAGTTCCTCACGTTCACGACGGTCGCGATGGCCAGCGGGGCGAGCGCGGAAGGGCAGATCCGGTTCACGCGTCTCGAGACGCTTCGTGTGCCCGTCGTTGCGGCGATCCACGGCGCGTGCATGGGCGGCGGGCTCGAGATGGCGCTGGCGTGCCGCTACCGGATTGCGACCGAGCACGCCAAGACGGTACTCGCATTGCCGGAGGTGCAGATCGGGTTGATCCCCGGACTCGGCGGGACGCAGCGCCTCCCGCGCGTGGTGGGCCTGCGTGCGGCGCTCGACATGATCCTGACCGGGAAGAACATCCGGGCAAAGAAGGCGCAGCAAATCGGGCTGGTGCACGAGGTCGTGCATCCGGCGTTGCTCCGTGCCGTGGCGGTGCAGCGGGCGCGTGAGCTGGGGGGCGTCCGTGTGGCCGCGGAGGCGCGCATCGCGCAGCGGCCGCCCACGGGGCGTCGTCGCGAGTCGGTGGTCGGCCGGATCCTCGACGACACGGCGCCTGGGCGCGCGGTGGTCTTCGCGCAGGCGCGCAAGGCCGCACTCGCGAAGACGCGCGGCAACTACCCGGCGCTGCCGGCGGCGATCAGCGCCGTGAAGGCCGGACTCCGCTCCGCGGAGGCGGGGTATGCGGCGGAATCGCGGCTGTTCGGCGAGATGGCGATGACGGCGGTGTCGCGCAACCTGATCTCCATCTTCTTCGCCACCAATGCGCTGAAGAAGGATTCGGGCGTCGCCGCCGGCGGACCGGCGCCGCGGGACATCACGCGAATCGGCGTGCTCGGCACCGGGTTCATGGGCGCCGGCATCGCGGCGGTCGCGGCGCAGGCGGGCTCGAACGTGCGATTCAAGGACGTATCGGCGGCCCAGGTCGGCAAGGGACTCGCCGCGGTGCGCGACGTCCTGCGGGAGCGGCTCAAGAAGAAGCAGGTCACCGCGTCGCAGCATGCCGACGAACTCTCGCTGGTCGCCGGCACGACGTCCTACCACGGATTCGCGAACCTGCCACTGAGTATCGAGGCGGTGTTTGAGGACCTGGCGGTCAAGCACGGCGTGCTGCGTGAAGTCGAGGCGGCCACCGGGCCGGACGCCATCTTCGCGACGAACACGAGCACGATCCCGATCGCCGAAGTCGCGCGCTCGAGCGCACGACCCGAGCGCGTGATCGGGATGCACTTCTTCTCGCCCGTGCACAAGATGCCGCTGCTCGAGGTGATCGTCACCCCGACCACGGCGCCCGACGTCGTCACCACGGTCGTGGCCTACGGACGGCGGATCGGGAAGACGGTGATCGTCGTCAATGACAGTCCCGGCTTCTTTGTCAATCGCATCCTGGCACCGTACCTCAACGAGGTGGGCCGCCTGCTGGAAGAGGGCGTGGCGATCGACGCGATTGATCGCGCGATGCTCGACTGGGGATTTCCGGTCGGGCCCGTTGCACTGCTCGACGAGGTCGGGCTCGATGTGGCGGGGAAGTCCGGCGGGATCTTCCACGCCGCGTTCGGCGAGCGGCTGCGGTCGTCGGAAGGAATCAAGCGGCTCCTCGACGACGGCCGATTGGGGCGGAAGAACAAGCGCGGTTTCTACCGGTATGACGACCGAGGGCGGAAGCGCGGCGTGGACGAGAGCGTGTACGCATTGCTTGCGCCCGGCGTGTCACGCCGTCCGACGGACGCGGAGGCCATCCAGGAACGGTTGTCGCTCATCATGCTCAACGAGGCGATGCGCTGCCTGGACGAGCGCGTCGTGCGCCAGGCGCGGGACGGCGACATCGGCGCGATCTTCGGGATCGGGTATCCCCCGTTCCGCGGCGGGCCGTTCCGCACGATTGACGCGATCGGCGCGGCCGGACTGGTGCAGCGCCTCGAGACGCTCGAGCAGTCGCACCCGGACCGATTCGCGCCCTGCGACGCGCTCGTGCGGCTGGCGCAGTCCAAGGGTAGCATTTACGGCAGCTTGCGATGACAGCCGCACCGGCTGGCTCGCCATTCCGTCCACGTCGCGTCAACAACAGGCAGACCATGCACGATCGCCGCCTCGCTCACGCCCTCGCCTCCGTACTCGTCATCGCGACGGCCGGGTCAACGCTCGGCGCGCAGCAGACGCGCGCCGAGCGTTCGAAGTACACGGAGACGTCTACCCATGCGGATGTGATCGCGTTCGTGGACTCGCTGCAGGTGCGGGGCGGTCGGGTACGGGTCGGCGCGATCGGCACGACGACGCAGGGGCGCGAGCTCCCGTACATCATCGCGTCGCGCCCGCTCGTGAACACGCCGTCCGAGGCGCGGCGGCTCGGCCGGCCGATCGTGTACATCCAGGGCAACATCCACGCCGGTGAGGTGGAGGGGAAGGAAGCGCTGCAGGCCGTGCTGCGCGATCTCGTGTTCGACACGAAGCGCAACGTGCTCGACTCAATCGTGCTCATCGCCGTGCCGATCTACAATGGCGACGGCAATGAGGTGTTCCGCCCGCAGGCGCAGAACCGGGGTGCGCAGAACGGGCCCGAACTGGTGGGGCAGCGCCCGAACGCGAACGGGCTGGACCTGAACCGCGACTACATCAAGGCCGAGGCGCCCGAGACGCGCGCGTCGCTCGCGATGTTCAACGCGTGGGACCCGGACCTGTTCGTTGACCTGCACACGACCAACGGCAGCTTCCACGGGTACGCACTCACGTATGCGCCGTCGCTGCACCCCGCGGCCGGGATCGCCGGCGGGACGTTCGGCGGCGCGTTCGTGCGCGACTCCATGCTGCCCGGGATCCGGCAGCGCATGCGCGCGCGCCACAAGTTCGAGGTATTCGATTACGGCAACTTCTCGGGCGACGAAGGCCCGTCCGCGCAGGGTGCCGCGCGGAGCTGGTCCAGCTACGAGCATCTCCCGCGGTACGGCACGAACTACTACGGGCTGCGCGGTCGCCTTTCGATCCTGAGCGAGGCGTATTCGCACGATCCGTTCGAGCGCCGCGTGAAGAGCACCGAAGCGTTCATTCGCGAGCTGCTCTCGATGACGGCGGAGAAATCGCGGGCGGTACTTGGCATCACGCGCGGGGCGGACGCGGCGCTGATGGCCGGGACGATCAAGGCCGTGCCGATCCGCGCGGCGCTCACGAAGTCGCCGAAGACCATGCCGGTGATCGAGGAACCGCTGGATACGATCCCGGAAGCGAAGGGGCAGCTGGGCGCCGGGCGCGGGGGCCGCGGCGGCGGGCGAGGCGCACAGCCGTGCCCGTGGCCGTTGAGCGAGCCCGGCGTGCGCTGCGGGTTCAAGCGCAGCGGTCGCTTCGTGACGCACCAGATGCCGGTGAAGGTCACCTTCGACCCGACGCTGACGGCGACGCCGCCCGTCGCGTACGTCTTCGCGAAGACAGCGGCCGTGGACTCCGCGATGCACCGGCTCCGGATGCACGGCGTGATCGTCGAGGAGGCGCCGAAGGGAGCGTTCTTCGACGGCGCCGAGCGATTCATGATTGACTCGCTCGTGCGGCGCGGTCAGCCGTTCCAGGGGCACGCCGAAGTGCGGCTCGAGGGCAAGTGGCAGGCGTTGCCCGAGCGCACGTGGGTGGCGCCGGCGCTGGTCGTGCGCACGTCGCAGCCGCTGGGCGTGCTGGCGATGATGCTGCTCGAGCCGCAGTCGGATGACGGGTTGACGACGTGGAACTTCTTCGATTCGCAGCTGGACGAGGCGATGAAGCAGGCGCCGGCTGCCCGGTTTCACCCGGTCCTCCGCGTGACCAAGCCGATCGCGTCGGCCATGCGGATCCTCCCCTGACGCGACGCGCGGCCCCAGTGGGAGAACACGGGCAGTTCATCCCGCCGGACTATTCCAAGGGTGACGAAACCACGGTCGCGGGCTATCGCGCCGTGCACGCGCGGCCAGCCGCGCTCGAAGGGCGGGATGGGTTCTCGTACTCACTCGAGATCACGAGCGATGCGTGTGGCGACCCGGGGAAACCGTTCGGCGCCTACCTGATGTTCGTGCAATGGTCGCGACTCGGTGCGCAGAAGGTCGAGGGGCACCTCGAGTCGGACTTCCTGGCGTTTGGCTCAACCGACACCGAAGCGGAACACGCGCTCGGCACCATGCCCTTGGCTGAAGCCCAGCAGGTGCTTGACTCGCTGATCCGCGCGCGCGACGGCGATTCGAAACGCCGTTGGTGGAACGCCGTGGAGTCCGACTCGGCGTGACCGACGACAACGCGGTGGTGGTGAGCGGCACCGGCGGAGTGTGGAGCGTGCGCACGGCCGACGGCCAGGTTCGCGACGCCGCGCTGCGCGGCCGCCTGAAGCAGGACGGCAACATCAAGTTGGCGGTCGGCGACCGCATAACGGTGGAAGCCGATGCGCGCGGTGATGCCTGGGCGATCACCAGCATCCATCCGCGAAAGTCGGTGCTTGCGCGGCGCGCTCCCGGGGGTGCGCGCGGCGAGCGCATCGTCGCCGCCAACGTGGACCAGGTGGTCGTGGTGTTTGCCGTGGCGAAGCCGGAACCGCATGTGCGCATGCTCGACCGGTTCCTCGTGATCGCCGAGGGCAATGAACTGCGCGCGCAGGTCGTGCTCAACAAGGTCGAGCTGGTCGAGCCCGCAGTCGTGGACGCGCTCGCGGCGCCGTATGAGCGCGCGGGTTACGCGGTGCACCGGACGAGCGTGAAGGCGCGGATCGGGCTCGAGGCGCTCCACGACGTCCTGGCCGGCAGTACATCGGCGTTCGCGGGCCCATCGGGTGTCGGCAAGTCCTCGCTGCTCAATGCGATGTACCCGGGAGTGGCGCTCCGGACGGGGGAGATCAGCGAGTCGGTGAACAAGGGCCGGCATACCACGGTGGGGGCGGCGCTGCTGCCGCTCGATGACCCGCGCGGCGGATTTGTCGTGGACACGCCGGGGCTCCGCGAGGTCGGGCTCTGGGGCCTGCCTCCGGAGCACCTGGACCAGTGCTTCCCGGAGTTCCGCCCCTTGCTGGGCACCTGCCGGTTCCAGGACTGCGCGCACGACAGGGAACCAAACTGTGCGGTTCGTGCGGCTGTCGAATCCGGGGCAATCGCGGCGGCGAGGTTCGACAGCTACCTCCGCCTCCGCGAGCAGACCGACGACCCGGAGAAGCCATGGGAATGACGGCGTTCGCGCGCAACGCAGGTTCGCTGACCGGGGCCGCCGTTTCGGCGGCCCTTTTGATCGTACTCGCGCCGCACGCGGGTGCCGCGCAGTCGTTCGCGGAACTGCTGGCTCGCGGCCGTGCGCTCAACGATTCGGGAAAGGCGGGTGAAGCGGAGAAGGTCCTCGAACGCGCACTGAAACTGAACGCCAACAGCGCGGCGGCGCACTTCGAGCTGGGCCGCGCCGTCGGCGACCAGGCCGAGCGCGCCAGCGTGCTCAAGCAGCCGTTCATGGCCAAGCGCATCAAGTCGGAATTCGAAAAGGCCGTCGCGCTCGACCCGTCGCTGGTGGACGCGAGGGAAGGGCTGTTGCAGTTCTACCTGCGCGCGCCGGGCGTCATGGGCGGCAGCAAGGAGAAGGCGCGCGAGCAGGCGGCGGCAGTCGCCGCGCTGAGTCCGTACCGCGGGCACTACGCGCGGGCACGGATCGCGATTGATGCGAAGGACAACGCCGCGGTCGAACGGGAATACCGCGGCGCGGTCGCCGCGTACCCCGACTCGCTCAACGCGGTCGCGACGCTGGTGAGCTGGCTGTCCAACAACGGCCGTGCGGCCGAAGGGTTCGCGCCGCTGGACCAGTTCCTCGCCGCGCACCCGGGCGACCGCGCCGCGCAGTTCTGGATCGGTCGTACGGCCGCGATCTCGGGCCAGCAGCTCGAGCGCGGGGAGCAGTTGCTCAGGGGTTTGCTGGCCTCACCGGCGGACGCGACGCCGAGGGGCCCGCGGTTGCTTGCCGAGAACATCCACTTCCGGCTGGGTGACATCGCCGCCAAGCGCGGCGAGAAACAGCAAGCCCGCGCCGAATACGAAGCGGCGCTCAAGTTGAACCCGAAGCACGAACCGGCGAAGAAGGCGCTTGGCGCCCTGAAGTAGTGCCGGCGCGGCCGGCCCGTCAGTCCGACCGCAGCGCCTCGATCGGATCCACCGACGTGGCCCGCCGCGCGGGGATCAAGCTGGCCAGCGCCGCGATTGCGGTCAGGAACAGCGCCACCCCGACAAAGCTCAGCGGATCGGTCGCGGAGACGCCGATCAGGATGGAGGCGACCCCGCGCGTCACGCCGAACGCGCCGACCAATCCGATCGCGATGCCGATCGCGGCCAGCACGACACCCTGGCGCACGATCATCCCAACGACGTCGCGCCCGGACGCGCCGAGTGCCACGCGCACGCCGATATCGCGCGTGCGCTGGCTTACGCTGAACGAGATCACGCCGTACACGCCGATCGCCGCGAGGAAGAGCGCGACGGCACCAAACACGCCGAACATCGCGCCGAACAGCTTGTACTGCCAGAACGAAAGCTGACGCGCTTTCTCGAGCGATTGCACGTCGAACACCGGCACGGCGGCGTCACTTTCGCGGATCGCGGCCCGGACGGCCCGTACCTGTGCCAGCGGATCGCCGCTCGCGACGCGGATCATCAGGCCGTGGTTGCGCACCGCCATGAACCGATACGGCAGGTAGGCGGTCGCGGCGATCGGGTCCGTGTCCGAGAGACCCGACGTGCGGATGTCGGGGACGATGCCCACCACGGTGAACCACGCGCGCGTCGTGTCGCCGGGGAACGCGAGCCGGAACTGACCACCGAGCGCGGAGCGGCCCGTCCAGAGGGTCGTGGCCATGCGCTGGTTGATGACCGCGACGCGCGCGCTGTCGCGCCACTCCGCGTCGGTCAGCGCGCGGCCCTCGAGCAACTTCACGCCGAGCACGTCGAACAGGCTGCCAGCGACGCCGGCCCAGAAGATCACCGGCTCGCGGCCACGCTCGGTGCTCGATCCGGCGACCTCGACCGGTGAGTTCGACCCGCCGCCGTCCATCGGAACGAGGTTCGAAAACGCGACGGCCTCGACTCCCGGCAGCGCGGCCACGCGCTGCACGAGGTCCTCCGCACGCTGCGCGCGCGCGGTCACGCTGTCGTATCGCGTGCCAGGCAGGTAGGCCCGCATGGTGAGCACCGACTCGGTGTCATAGCCGACATTCGTTCCCTGCAGCGCCAGGAAACTGCGGGCGAACAGCGACGCGCCAACCAGCAGGATCAGCGACAACGCCACCTCGGCGATGACGAGGACGTTGCGGATGCGGTTCTTGCCGAGGCCCGAGCTTCCCGAGCGTCCGCCTTCCTTGAGCGCGTCGTACACCCGGCCACGTGAGACCTGGAGCGCCGGCGCCAGCCCGAACACCACGCCGGTCAGCAGCGACACGATGGCGGTGTACATGAGCGTCGTCGTATCGAGCGAGAACTCCATGTAATACGGCATGGGGTTCTCGGCGGGGATCCCGAGGTAGATGAGCTTGATGCCAAGCCAGGTCAGCGGGACTGCCGCGGCGCCGGCCAGCGCGGCGATGATGACCGACTCGGTGAGCAGCTGCCGCACGATCCGCCAGCGGCCGGCTCCGATCGCGGCGCGCACCGCAATCTCACGCGACCGACCTGCGGCGCGCGTCAGCATCAGGTTGGCGACGTTGGCGCATGCGATCAGGAGCACGAACGTGACCGCGCCCATCAATGCGATCGAGATGGTGCGAGTACCGTCCTCGATGAACTCCGCGGCCAGTGTCTGTGCGCGTCCGCGCCATTCCTTCTCGCCGCCGTTCTGCTCGATGAGGCGGGCATGAATCGCGGCGAGTTCGCGGTCCGCAGCGGCGAGCGATACGCCGGGCGCAAGCCGGCCGACCACGGAGAGCTCGTCGGCATTCCGCGAGTTCGCGTGGACGAGAGGTGTGGCGGGGATCCAGACGTCGGCGCGGTACGGGTACCGAAACCGCTCCGGCATCACGCCGATGATCGTATGCGGAAGGTTGTTGATGGAAACAGTCTGTCCGACGACACCCGAGTCGGCCGCAAACCGTCGGCGCCAGAGCGCATCACTGAGCAGCACCACGCCCGGCGCGCCGGGCTGGTCCTCGTCCTCGCGGATCAGCCGCCCGAGCTGCGGCCGGACGCCCAGCAGCGGAAAGAGGCGCCATGTGGCGATCTCGCCAAGGAGTCGTTCCGGCTCCTCACCTTCCGTGATCGCAAGACTCCGCCCCGAGTGCGCCGCCATGTCCGAGAACGACTTCGCCTGTGCCTTCCAATCGGTGAAATCGAGGTATGACACGCTCGAGTTCCAGCCGCAAAGCTCATGCCGCCGGTCGAGCCAGGCGATGTTGTCCGGGTCGGTGAACGGGAACGGTCGGACGAGGATCGCGTTGAACGCCGAGAAGACCGTGGTGTTCGACGCGATCCCGAGGGCGAGGCAGGTGACCGCGATGAGCGTGAAACCGGGCGCCTTGCGGAGCGTGCGGGCCGCGTAGCGGATGTCCTGCAGCAGCGTTTCCATGCCAGTTGGACAGGTGACGGGGCAGCAGGGTTCATACCCGCTGCCGCCTGCAGCACCCTACGGCGAGAGCCGCCCGATGTTCCAGCCGTCGGGGTGTCGCCGGTACACGATCCGGTCGTGCAGGCGGCTCGGCCGACCCTGCCAGAACTCGACCGTCTCCGGCGTGAGCCGAAACCCGCCCCAGTGATGCGGCAGCGGGACGTCGGTGCCCTCGGGGAACTTCTCCATGAAACGCAGCACTTCACGCTCGAGCGCGTCCCGCGCGTTGAGCATCGCACTTTGCACGGACGCCCACGCGCCGATCCGGCTGCCGTGCGGGCGCGACTTGAAGTACGCCGTGGACTCATCGACCGAAGCCCGGGCGACACTGCCTTCGACGCGCACCTGCCGCTGCAGGGCGTCCCACCAGAAGCAGAGCGACGCGTGCGGGTTCGCCGCGAGCTCCTCGCCCTTCCGGCTCCGGTAGTCGGTGAAGAACACGAAGCCATTCTGGTTCACGGCCTTGAGCAACACCATACGCACCGACGGGCGACCATCCGGTGTGGACGTGGCCAGCGCCATCGCATTGGGTTCGATCAGTCCGGCGTTCTGCGCCTGATGGATCCACTTCTCGAACTGGCGGACCGGGTCCGGATCCACGTCGCGCTCGCTGAGCGACTCACGGGCGTAGTCTTGTCGCAAGGCGGCGAGGTCCATGCGCGAAATATCCACGCTTGCCTCACGCCGCGCGAGGATTCACGTTGCTGCAGCCGTCAACCGGTCGCCGACCGAGGTCCGAGCCGTGAGTGAGAGCACCCGCAGTCATCGAGACGAAGCCGCCGGCCGCGCCGCGCTGGGCTGTGCCGTCGTGACGGTCAGCGATTCGCGGACCGAGGAAACCGACGAATCGGGCAAGCTGATGCGGCAACTCGTGGAGTCCGCCGGGCACCGCGTGACGGCCTATGCGCTGATCCGGAACGACGAGCACACCACCCGGGAGCACGTTCGCGCCCTCGTGGCCCGGGACGACGTGGACGTCGTGCTGTGCACCGGCGGCACCGGGCTCGGCTCGCGGGATCGGACTGTCGAGGCGGTGCGGCCCCTGTTCGAGAAGGAACTCCCCGGGTTTGGCGAGATCTTTCGCGTCGTCTCGTTCCAGGAACAGGTCGGGACCGCGGCGATCCTCTCGCGGGCGGTCGCCGGCGGGGTGAACGGAAAGCTGGTTGTCTCGATGCCCGGCTCTAAGGCCGCCGTCGAGCTCGCGCTTACCCGGGTACTTCTTCCAGAGCTACGGCACGCGATCCGCGAACTTCGCCGCTGAGGTCCAGTGACCATGTGACCGGCATCTCGGGGTCGAGCGTGTCGCGCACGGTGCAGTACTTCGTGACCGAGAGCTCGATCGCGCGCATCGCCTTGTCGTAGGTGATGCCCTCGCCGGCGATCATGTAGTGCAGGTGCACCTTCACGATGCGCCGCGGCTTGCCGTCCGCGCGCTCGGCCGTGATGTCGCACGAGATCGACGCGGCGGGCGTGCGCTGCTTCTCGAGGATCAGGACGACGTCCACCGAAACGCAGCCTGCCAGCGCCTCGAGCAGGACCTGCGGCGGACTCGGGGCGACCTTGGTGTTCCCGTCGAGCACGTGCGGCGCCACGCCGGCCGGACCCGTCGCGAACTGCAGCTGTTCCTTCCAGTGCAGGCCCACGCGAAGATCGGCGCGGACATCGGCGGCACTGCCTGGGCGGTCGTGCTTCATCCAATCCTCGTTCCGTTCGCGACCGGGTGGTCGGGGTTGAGCAGCACCACTTCGGTTGCCGACGGCATCGCGCCCAGCACGAGGCACTGGCTGACGAACCCCGCGATGCGGCGCTCCCCGATGTTCACGACGGCGATGACCTGCCGTCCGACGAGCGATTCCGGCGTGTAGTGCACCGTGACCTGCGCGCTGGAGCGGCGCACGCCAAGTTCCGGCCCGAAGTCAATCTCCATCCTGATGGACGGCTTGCGCGCCTCCGGAAACGGTTCGGCACGCAGCACCGTGCCGACTCGCAAGTCAATGGCGAAGAAGTCGTCCGGCGTGGGCATCGACCCGAAAACTAGGGGCGCGGCGTGGTCGGCGGCTCGGGTAAGAGCGTGAAGACCGCCATGGATTCGCGGCGCAGGTATTGGCGCGCCGCATCGCGGATCTGCTCCTTGGTCACCCGGGCGGTCATCGCGGGACTCCGCAGCCAGTCGCGCTGGTCGCGGCCGTCCTCATCGGCGTCTTGCATCGCGCCCATCCAGGCGCCGTTTTCCTTGAGCGCCGTCTCATGTCCGCGCACGGCGATCTCGCGGATCTTCACCATGTTCGAGTCCGCAATCGCGCCGGCCTTCACCGAGTCAATCACGCCCCACATCGCCGCCAGCAGCTCGTCCCGACGCTCCGGCGCGCTGCCGAACGACACCGTGATGCGGTAGCGCTGGTACGGGATGTTGCTGCAGATACTCGAAACGCCGACGCCGTACGTCCCGCTTCGGTCCTCGCGCAGGACTTCGCGGAGCCGGATGTCGAGCAGGTCGCGCAGGGCGTCGAGGACGATCCGGTTCTCGTACGAATACGAACACGCGCCGTGAAAGACCAGCTGCGTCTGGGCCTTGGGCTCGATCCCGCGCCGGACGGTCCTCTCGGTCACGCCCTGCGGGATGCGAATACCGAGGTCGCGCGCCTTTTCCTTCCGGCCCGCGGCGGGGAGTGAGGCGATGTAGCGCTCCGTGAACATGCGCACGGAGTCCATCGGCAGGCTGCCGACAAGGAAGAACGTGAAATCGTCGGCGCCGGCGAAGCGCTCGCGGTACTGGGCGAGTGCGGCCGACAGGTTCACGGAGTCGAGCACCGTGGCGCGGAACAGCCGCTGCCGCGGATGGTGATTCGCAAGCGTGAGCGAGATCGTGTCCGAAAACACCTGGGCCGGGTCGTTGTCCGCGTTGGCCTGCACGGATCGCACGAGGTTCACGTAGGCCTTGAACGACGCAGTGTCCACGCGCGGTGCGGTGAACCGCAGCCAGATGAGCTGGAACAGCGTCTCGAGGTCACGGCGCGAGGCGTTGCCGCCCATGTGTTCGCCCCACAGGGAGACCGACGGCGACACGTACGCCGACTTCCCGGTCAGCTTCTTCCGCAGCGCCGTGGGCGTGAACGCGCCGAGTCCGCCGTCCTGCACCGCGTACGAACCAAAGGCCGTGTTCAGGTGATCCGCTTCGCTGACGAGCGATGCGCCGCCGGGGCTTTGCGCGCCGAACAGGACTTCGTCGGCCTTGAAGTCCGTCGCCTTGACCAGCATGCGCGCGCCGTTCGAAAGCGTCCACTCGATGATCCCGGTCTCCGGCAGCGTCCGCTCGGAGACGATGCGCCCCGGAGTCGGAAGGGCAGGGACCAGCGGCGCGTCCGTGGTGGAGTCCACCCACGCCGCCACCGACGTCGAGCGCGCGCGTTCGAAGATCGCCGTGAGATCGGATTCCGTGGGCATCCGGGTCTCCGCGTTTGCCGGGCCGGAGGCGAGTATCACGCGATTTGTGTCGCTGATCGTGGCGCGCGCCACGGCGTTGACCTCCGCGAGGGTGATGCCCGGCACGAACGCGCGACCCAGCTCGACCTCCTTGGCGATGCCCGGCACCGGGTAGCCGGTCAGCGCGTGCTCGACGTACTCCGCTGCGAATCCCGCGGACTCCGACTTGTCCTTTTCGGCCAGGATCTGGTCGAGGATCCGCAGGTAGTTCGTCTTCTGGCGCTCGAGTTCGCTCGCGTTGAAGCCGAACTGGCGGGCGCGCTGCGTCTCGGCCAGCACGGCTTCGGCCGCCGCCGCGAATCCGTTGTCCTTGACCCCGGCGGCGAGCTGGTATGCGCTCTTCGTCCGGACGAACGGCCCGCGCCCGCCGCCGGCGTACGCGAAGGGTGCGTCCGGACGCTGCGCGATCTCCGCGAACCGCATGTTGAGCATGCCATCGTGGAACTGGAGCACCAGGTTTCGGCGATAGTCGCCCTGCGTGCGCGTGTCGCGACGCGGGCGCTTCCAGAGCAGCGTGACTTCCTTGGACGGGTACTCGCGGTCGGTCTCGATCGAGAAGAGCGTCTCGGCGTGGTCCGGAACAGGTGAGTCCCGTCGCGCGCGGGGACGCGCGGGCATCGGGATCCGCGCAAAGCGCTCGGAGATCCATCGCACCATCTGTGCCGGGTCGAAATCCCCGACCGCGACCACCGACATCAGGTCGGGCCGGTACCAGTCGCGATAGAACGCGCGGGCCACCGA